>Ga0180434_10000198_pt1 | contig 93814 bp, 83 predicted proteins | sample SS_ome_7_FD_132453 | JGI IMG/M metagenome (GOLD analysis project Ga0180434, IMG submission 132453) | Hypersaline lake sediment archaeal communities from the Salton Sea, California, USA - SS_1_D_2 metaG | ecosystem: Environmental > Aquatic > Non-marine Saline and Alkaline > Hypersaline >... | reverse complement strand
TTCTATAATCGGGCACGGAAACATTCAACGCTCAATTATCGGAGTCCGGAACAATATGCACACACGCACCACAACCAGGCGGCCTAACTACTTCGGGTGTCCGTTTTTTTGTTGCAACTCCAGGAATAGTAAAAACCACCACAAGGCGTAACGTTACGAAAGAGCAGAGAAGGTGTTGGTAGTCGCCCATTCAGGGGCTTAATCAGCCGGCAATCGGCAATGAAAGGAAAAGCCCAAGCCCCGTAGGGGCGACATATTTGTAGCGTAGCGAAACCAAAAAAACAAAGAGTCTCGGAGAGGCGGCATATGTTAGAAACCGTGAGACGTGAAACAACCCCAAAGAATGCATTTCATCGAATGGGTACTTCCCGATAGAAGTCCATCAATAGCCGGGTTACAAGCCCCGCAGGGGTGTCCGCTTTCAGCCCACCAATTTATTGGTGGGCTCAATATGCGCATAGACACGTGTCTGAGTCCCGGCAGGGACGACCGGTTGTTTGAAAAAGACCCAACTCACCCTCCCGGAGGGACCTCTGGTGAGGCCTGGCCTCCTTCACAGGTTGTGTTGGAAAAAAACTCAACTCACCCCCTGTCCCTCTCACTTTTCGTGTATTGTTTTGGGACATGGGTTACAAACGTTCCGGGACATCTTGTGCCACAAAAATTGTTAAGGGCGTAATTCGTGAAAATTCGTGAATCATAATTACTATTCCGATTTTTTTCCAATGTAAGTTTTACCGCTTGCATTTCGATTGTGAACGTCTAAATTTTAACGATTTTGAAATTCAAGGATTGATGGAGAAAATAATGGCGCAAGTATGTGAAATCTGTGGAAAAGGCCCGAAAGTCGGCAATAATGTAAGTCATGCGAATAATAAAACGAAAAGACGTTTTATGCCCAATTTGCAAAAGATCCGGGTGGATGTGAACGGGACGCATAAACGCATGAAAGTATGTACCTCCTGTATTAAACAGGGTAGGGTGAAGAAGGCTGTCAGCCATACCCACAAGATGGGATAATTTTTAAACACATTTGAATTTAAAAAAAGCCCTGACCAACTGGTCAGGGCTTTTTTTGTTACTCCATGGACAAGCAAACGGAGACGTACGGATTCTCCAGTCTACATGTTAAGATAGAATGCCGGACGTTTTTTTTACCTCCATACGGTTGAGTAATCCCATACCACAGGGGATATCGGTCATTTCATCTGTTTCCTGATAAAGGCGGGAACCTCCAGGTCATCATCAAAATAGATGGTTTCCTGGTAGTTCTCGTGTTCTTTTTCTTTCTTAGGTTGTCCGTTCTTTTTAGACTGTTCTTTCTCGTACTGTTTCCGCTGGTAGGTGGGCAATTCCAGGTTGTTGCCTGCCTTTTTCTCCAACTCCTTTTTCTGTTGTTCTTCGCGATTAAAACGGGTAAAGTCATGGCGTTCTTTGTTAAACCCGGTCGCAATGACGGTCACGTTGATTTCATCTTCCATGGTCGGATCAATAACGGCACCAAAGATGATGTTCGCATCCTCACCGGCTTCCTCGTAGATAATGGACGTGGCTTCGTCCACTTCCATTAATGCAAGGTCCTCACCGCCGGTGATGTTGACCAGGACACCCTGAGCACCTGTTATTTTCACATCATCGAGCAGCGGACTCGAAATCGCCTGCTGGGCAGCCAATGCCGCGCGTTCTTCGCCGGTGGCAATACCCGTACCCATAATCGCGTCGCCCATATCCAACATGACCGTTTTTACATCGGCGAAATCCAGGTTAATTAGCCCCGGGACATTAATGAGGCTGGAGATGCCCTTGGTGGATTGCATCAGGATACTGTCCGCCAGCTGGAATGCTTCGGTCACCGACGTAGTCTTATCGGCAATGGCGAGCAATCGTTGATTCGGGATGACAATCAGGGTATCGACGCTCATTTTGAGTTCGTCAATACCGGACTCCGCCCGTTTCATTCGCTTGGGACCTTCGAAAATAAACGGTTTCGTCACGATACCGATGGTCAGGGCACCGAGTTCTTTGGCTATCTCCGCTACGATAGGTCCGGCGCCTGTGCCAGTACCGCCGCCCATGCCGGCAGCAACGAAAATCATATCTGCCCCGGATAACGCACCAGCCACTGCATCCCGGTCCTCTTCGATGGCCCGGCGTCCCACTTCCATATTCGCGCCGGCACCGAGTCCCTTCGTCAGGTTTTTGCCGATCTGGATTTTCGTCTGGGCATTATTATTATCCAGTGCCTGGGCATCTGTGTTGACGGCGATGAACTCAACACCCTGCAGATTGGCACTGATCATACGGTTTAAGGCGTTGCCACCGGCACCGCCCACACCAACTACTTTCATGACTGCCTTTTGGTCTATGTAGTCATCAAATTCAAATAACATAAGGTCCTCCTCTTTCCGTTTGCTTGTCTTGTCCAAAATTCCTGTTCAATTCACATTTAAAAGAACTCATTAAACCATTCCCGCATGCGTTCCATAATGCGGTTAAATACTTTATTTTCATCACCCTGAAACGACATGGGGGACCGGTGGTTATCCATTCCATATTGCACCAATCCAATGCTAGTGGCGTAAATCGGGGTTTTGTTTTTGTCCAGTAAATTCCCGGAGATGTTTGCGCCACCCGGTTTTACCGGTGCATCAAAGATCTCTTCTGCCAAATCAACTAAGCCGCCGAGCATAGAGCCGCCACCTGTTAAGACGACACCAGCTGACAAATGCGGCCAGCATTCGGCCTTGTGGATTTCCTGTTTCGCCATTTTCAGCATCTCTTCCATGCGCGGCTCGATATATTCCGCCAGGATCTCCTGGTTAATTTCTTTTGTTCCGCGTCCACCAATTCCCGGCACTTCAAAGATGTCGTCATTGGAAGCCACCGAAATTTTCGAACAACCGTGGGTAATTTTTATTTCCTCCGCTTCGTGCATCGGCGTACGCAGCATATGTGCCAGGTCTTTGGTTACATTGTCACCGCCCAGACCGATAACGCCGGTATGCTGAACACCGCCTTCAAAAAATACGGCGATATCGGTGGTGCCTCCGCCAATATCGATGAGCGTGACTCCCAGGTCTTTTTCGTCTTCATCTAATACGGCATAGGAGGAGGCCAGAGGCTCCAACACCAGATCCTGTACATTCAGCCCGGCGCCTTTTATACAGTTTACAATATTTTTTGCTGAGGCAATGGCACCGGTGACAATATGTACGCGGGCCTCGAGACGTTGACCGCTCATTCCGATGGGATCTTTGATTCCCGGCTGGTCGTCCACGATGTATTCCTGGGGAAGTACGTGTAATATTTCCCGATCCATGGGAAGCGAAATCCCTTTGGCCCAGTCCAGCACCCGCTGGATATCATGTTCGGTAATTTGATTGTTCTCGCCGACATGCCGTTTCCCGGCCTTTGATATGGCTATAACCCCTGTACTGTTTATACTCCGGATATGGTCACCGGCGATTCCGACATAAACATTCTCAATGTCAACGCCGGCCATCATTTCCGCTTCCTCAACGGCTTTTTCAATTGATTCGATCGTTTGCTCAAGGTTGACGACCACCCCTTTACGAAGCCCTTTGCTCGGATGCTGCCCTATTCCAATGATGTTAAAATCTTCGTTGCCCTCGGTGGTTTCAGCCACCAGGACACAGATTTTGGTGGTACCAATATCAACCCCGCAGATGATATCCCTGCTTTGCGATTTTTTTACCATAATTAATGCCTCACTTACGTCCGTTCGCGCACGATTATTTGTTTCTTATAACGAAGATCAATGTATTCGTAATCTGCCCAGGTGCGTTTTTGGCCGATTGTATCCCAGAAGGTTTCCAATAAACGCACTTTATGGTGCAAATCATCGTCACCAAGATAGACACGGGTGGCACTGTCCGCCGTATAAAGCGTGTATTGCTGATCGGCGGCAGTAATGAGTTCTGAAATATTCGGATAGAGTTCCGGATAGATTGTGTGAATTTCGGTGAGCATTTCAACCATGTGTTGGACACGGTGATTGGTCGTGGTCTCCCCGGATTGAATTGAATCGGCCTCAGAAAATCCCGATAAAATTGGTATTTCAAGTGTAAGTCCGGTAGGAGGGAGGGGCATGATATACCCGTATTTATCAACACAGTAAAATTCGTTATGGTTGATATAGGCAATGGGAGTCCGTTCGTGCACCTCGATAAAGAGAGTCCTCGGAAACTGCCGGCTGGCCTGGGTCGCCAGCACAAACGGGTTCTGGGAGATCTGTTCCTGGATGGAATCCAGCGGGAGCTCGAACAGTGGTGTTCCGAATTCCAGTTCTGTGTATTCGAGCACCTTCTCGTTGGGGATCAGCGAGGTGCCGCTGACTACGACCTTTTCGAGGCCAAAGAGGTTTATGGCTGTTGAGTATTTGTAGGCACCAAACGCAAAGCCCCCGATCATTCCGGCGACCAGAATCGCTGTCACGGCGCGTTTTGCATACGTTTTAATGTTTTCAGATTCCATTGACTTGCCAGATTTTCGGGGCAGAGAATCCTCCGAATAAGTTAGCCCTTTGCCTCGTACGCCGGTTTCGCCCTCCGGAGGATTCGTCTGTTATCCCGAATGATTCATTAATTATGTTCCTCGTAATATTTGCGAATTTTCGTGTTGTATTTCGTTATATCACCCGCTCCGAGTGTAATGACAAGGTCACCGGAACGTAATTCACCTGCCACGACCTCCGGGAGGTTTTCTTTATCCCGGATGTAAAACACATGTTTGTGCCCGAATCCACGTGCAGCCTCGGCAATTAATTCACCGGTCACACCCGGAATTGGCTCTTCCCGCGACGGATAAACGTCCGTTACAAAGAGCACATCCGATTGCAGAAACGCTTTCCCGAAATCGTCCTTGAAGTCCCGGGTACGCGTATACAGATGGGGTTGAAAAACCGCCACAACACGCCGATCCCACCCTGTTTTGGCAGCATTGAGCGTGGCGAGCACTTCCGTGGGATGGTGCGCATAGTCATCAACAAACAGGATATCGTTCTGCTGACCGCGGAATTCAAATCGCCGGTTGACCGTTTCGTATGACTCGAGACCTTTTTTGATATCACTGAATTCTATACCCAATTCGAGTCCCAGGGCTACAGCGGCAGTCGCGTTTTTAATGTTATGTTCTCCAGGTACATTCAACATAATTCTGCCGTAATCTTCGTTCTGTATATGAATATCGAACTCCGACACAGCTTCCTTGAAAGTCACATTTACCGCCCGGACATCCGCCTGGGGAGACAATCCGTAGGTGATAACCCGTCGCGAAATCCGGGGTAGAATATCCTGGACACTCGGCTCATCGAGGCAGGCGATGACCACGCCGTAAAAGGGGACCTTGTTCGCAAACTGAATAAACGCATTTTTCAGGTCATTCAGGTCCTCGTAGGTATCCAGGTGTTCCTTCTCGATATTCGTGATAATCGCGATGGTCGGAGTCAGGCTCAAAAAAGTCCGGTCGAACTCATCGGCTTCCGCCACCACATAATCACCCTGGCCGAGCAGGGCATTACTTTTCAGGTTTTTAATAATTCCACCGATGATCAGGGTGGGATCCAGGCCGCCTGCCGTCATCATATTCCCGACCATGGAGGTGGTTGTCGTTTTCCCGTGTGTCCCTGCGACGGCGATGCTGTACAATTTGAGTTTGAGCAGTTCACCCAGCATTTCTGCCCGCCGGATAATAGGGATTTTCCGTTCTTTCGCCGATTTGATCTCCGGATTGTCCAGGGTCACAGCGGACGAATAGACCACCACATCACTCTGGTTCACATTATCGGGATCGTGTCCCTCAAAAATCGTTGCCCCTTTTTCTTCCAGGTGCCTGGTCGTCTCCGAGAGCTTCAGATCCGAACCTGTCACCACGAAATTCAGATTTAACAGGAGCTCGGCAATGCCACTCATCCCTATACCGCCAATCCCCACAAAATGTATTTTTTTAAACTTCCTAAACATCGATGCCGTATCCTGCTAATTGGTAAATCGATTCAACAATTTTCTGTGTGGCCTCCGGCTTGGCCTGTTCCAACGCCTTATCAGCCATATGGTCCCGTTTGGACTCGGACTCAAGTACCGCTGTCAGGGCCTCCTCTAATAATCCGTCTTTGAGTTCATCCTGTTCCACAACGATAGCCGCTCCGTTGCTGGCATAGCCCATGGCATTGTGGTATTGATGATTCGCTGCAGCGGTTGGCAGCGGAATTAAAATTGCCGGTTTCCCGATGATGGCCAGTTCCGAGAGGGTCAGGGCACCCGCCCTGGCAATAATCACATCGCTGGCAGAATACGCCATCCCCATCTCGTAAATGAACCCTTTGACCTGGACAGAACCGTCTGCTGCAACGTGTTTCAGGTATTTTTCAAGGTTTTTCTCTCCGCATTGCCAGAGCAGGGAGAGCCCTGTATGCGAATTATACCAGTCGATGTGTCCGGCGATATGCCGGTTAATCGGTTCAGCACCCTGACTGCCGCCCAGGACAAAGACCAGTGGCTTCTCCGGATCGAATCCCAGGTGCTGCTTTGCAATATTTGGTGAGATGGTCTGATGCATTTGCATGACAGGATTACCCGTTAATTTTGTCTTTTTTTTTTACCGAGTTGTTCCATTGCATCCGGATACGCGACGTGAATTTCATCCGCGTGTTTCGCAAGCAGGCGAGTGGTGATCCCCGGATAGCTGTTCTGTTCCTGAATGAGCGTCGGGATATCCATCCTGGCTGCGGCATACACCGGCGGACCACTGACATATCCACCGGTGCCAACCATGATGTCCGGATTAAATTGTCTCAGGATCGCTCTCGACCTGATATAACTTGTCAACAGTTTTCCGAAAAAAGCCAGGTTACTGGTGACCATATTAATTAAGCTGCCCCGGTGGAAGCCCTGAACATCTATGGGATAAAATGTTTCTCTGTCGGCCAGCATCCGCCCCTCGATGCCCTGTTCATTTCCGATAAACGCGATCAGTGGATCGGGAAGTGCATGGTTTTGGGCAAAAACCCTGGCTCCCTCCGCCAAACGCATTGCAGGGTAGAGGTGTCCGCCGGTACCGCCACCTGCAAACATGATCCGGATTGGGCTTTGCTGTTCTACCATACCGGTGATTCCTTCTTCGGTTTCCGCTGGCTAGAAATGTTCAGGATGACGCCAATAGCTGCCATGCCGGTCACGAGCTGCGAGCCGCCATAGCTCATAAACGGAAGAGGGAGGCCTGTTGTCGGCAGTAGCCCGGTCACAACACCGACGTGAATTACGGCATAAATAAATATGGCTGCGCTTAATCCCGCGGCGAGATACATCCCAAAGAGGTCCTTGGACTGCCGGGCAATCCGCAGAGATTGCAGAAAGAACAACAGGAATAAGAACAGGACTGCCACGGCGCCAATAAATCCTAGTTCTTCACCGATAATTGCAAAGATGAAGTCCGTGTGTGGCTCCGGAAGAAAAAGGTTCTTTTCATAGCTGTCGCCGAGCCCCATTCCGAAAAGGCCGCCATTACCGAGGCTAATGAGTGATTGCTGGATCTGGTATCCGGCATCCGCCAGATCGCTGCTTGGATTCAAATAGGTCTTAACCCGTTCGATTTTATACGGAGAGGAGAGGACCACGCCAAGGGCTGCCATCCCAAAGACACCGATCATGGTAAGCAGATGCCAGATCTTCGCCCGCCCGAGAAACAGCAGGAAAAAGGCAATAGCTCCGATGGTAATTGCCGTACTGAAGTCCGGCTGAATGATAATCAAACCGATGCAGAGTGCGATCATCAGAAGCGCTGGCCCCAGGCCGTGCTTAAAGAATCGGATTGCCCCCTGTTGACGGCTGAGGTACGCTGCCAGGTAAATGATGATCCCGTATTTCGCGATATCGGAGGTCTGCAGACTGAAAAAACCTAACGGGAGCCATCGTGCGGGGGTCTCGATCCCGTTCGACCAGTAGTATCCCAGCGTGACAAGCAGGAGCAAAATACTCCCGACGTAGATCAGGGGTGAAAATTTTTTCAGATTGTGATAATCGACGCGCATCATGACAAACATCGCGATCATACCCAGAAGCAGCCGCATCGCATGGCGCTGAAGGAAAAATCCGGAATTTCCGTATTTTTCAGCGGCGATCATCGAGCTGGAGCTGTAGAGCATGACGGTCCCCATCCCAATCAAGATGAAAATCACGCTGAAAATCATGCGATCGTATGTTGTCGTTTGGTGCTGCATCACTCTAATTCGTTTACCAGGGCTTTGAAATGATTCCCGCGGTGTTCATAGTTTTCGTACTGATCAAAGCTAGCGCAGGCAGGGGAGAGCAGGACGACATCCCCCGGATCGGCTTTCGCCGCTGCAGAGCGAACCGCTTCCGGTAAATCAACGCATAGTTCCACTTCTACGGCTGGGGAGAGGACCTCCCGAATTACCTGTTGAGCTTTCCCTATGGCGATAGTGTGTTTTACATGTTTGTTGATGTTGGGGATTAGCTGCGGAAAATCCCCGTTTTTATCATATCCGCCCAGGATCAGGATTACCGGCTCCTCGAAACTGGAAATGGCGAATTTGACTGCGTCAACGTTGGTGGCTTTGGAGTCATTGTAATACCGAACGCCGCGAATGATGTTAACAAATTCTAACCGGTGTTCAATGCCACGAAAGGTCCGGAGAACTCCCTTGACATGGTTCAGGATTTTGTCTGAATTTTCCGGAGTGATATATGGGGTAATGGCGTTTAAGCCGGCGAGAATATTCGCCAGATTGTGAGGACCCCGTAACGCACAATCCGAGGAGGGGATAAGGTCTTTCCCGTGATATTCGATATGCTCACCATCCCATTGAAATGGTGCGTCCGAGCGTCCCTCTGCGAGCGAAAAACCTATCAATTGCGCACTGGTTTCGATATTTGTCAAATTTTCATCGTCCATGTTGTAAATGAGGACATCTCCGGTGGTTTGATTCGCAGTGATGTTCATCTTGGCGTCGCGATAAGATTGAAACGAATCATAGCGGTCCAGATGGTCTGGGGTGACATTCAGAATCACACCCACATCCGGGCGAAACGTTGGTATTCTCTCTAATTGAAAGCTGCTCATTTCAACGATGAAAATTTTTTTTTTGAGTTGTCGACATCGAGCAAATTGTTAGCAAACGGGTTGCCGATATTCCCAACCAGTGCAGGTTCCAACTTTTCAATATCCAAAAAGAGGGAAACCAGCGTGCTGGTGGTTGTTTTCCCGTTTGATCCGGTAATCCCGATTATCGGTGAATCCACAAACCATGAAGCCAATTCCACCTCGGAAATCATGGGGATCTGGCGCGCTTCCAGTTCCTGAATCACGGTTGCCGTATTCGGAATCCCCGGCGATACAATTACTAAATCCGCATCGTATACCTTCCCGGAATGTCCGCCGAGTTCATATTCAACTCCTATGCCGTCCAGTTTGCGTAACGTCTCATCTGAGAGGATATCATCTGCAATGTCCGAAATTAGGACTGACGCCCCCCAGTGATTGAGCAGCTGCGCTGCTGCAAGCCCGCTCCGTTGAGCGCCCAGGACAGCGACACGGCTATGGCTAAGTGATTGTATTTTTTCCTCCTGTCTCATTGCGATCACCTGATTTTAAATGTTGTCAATGAGAGCAATGCCAGCAGTATTCCAATGATCCAAAAACGCACCACAACCTGGTTTTCCTTCCACCCTTTGAGTTCAAAGTGGTGGTGCAGCGGAGCCATCCTGAACAGCCGTTTGCCTTTACCGGTCTGTTTTTTCGACCACCGGTAGTAGGCTGTTTGCATGATGACGGATAACGCTTCTGCGACGAATAGACCACCGATAATGACGAGCAGCAGTTCTTTCCGCACCAACACCGCTATTGTGCCCAGCGCTGCGCCGCCAGCCAGGGCACCGGTGTCACCCATAAAGACCATGGCCGGGTTGGCATTAAACCAGAGAAACCCTAGTAACCCTCCCATCAGTGCAGTACAATACACAGTCAGTTCTCCGGCGCCCGGTAAATAAATGATATTCAGATAATCGCTGAAGTCGACCCGGCCGGAGATGTAGGCAATAACGGCAAATGCGAGCACACTGATTGCAAGCAAACCCGCGGCAAGTCCATCTAACCCGTCGGTGAGGTTCACGGCATTTGATGTGCCGGCGATCACCATCGCCACCACGGGGATATACATGATGCCAAAATCGATCTCTAGGTTCTTGAAAAAGGGGACTGAGGTGACGCTTCGGAATTCGGCGAAAGCCGGTTCGTAGTAAATCCATGCACCGATTAGAATTCCGAGGGTAAACTGTCCTAATAACTTGTATTTGGCAACCAGCCCTTTGGGCAATTTTTTCACGACTTTGAGATAATCGTCCAAAAAGCCTATACACCCCATCCAGACAGTGGCAAGTAGTATCATATAGATATAAATATTCGACAGGTTTGCGAACAGCAACGTCGGGATCACCGTTGCCAGCAGAATGATGAGTCCGCCCATGGTCGGTGTGCCATGCTTTTCATAATGGGTTTCCGGCCCCTCTTTCCGGATTTCCTCTCCAATACTATGGGAGTGGAGTGTCCTGATAATCCACGGTCCCAAAATAAAAGCGATAAATAACGCCGTAATCGCCGCTGCACCAGCCCGAAAGGTAATGTACTGGAAGATGTTAAATCCCGACACGTATTCCCGCAACGGATAGAGTAGATGATATAACATCAGAGTGCCTCCACCACGTTTTCAAGGTGAATACCATGTGAACCCTTGACCAAAACAATATCCCCGGCGTGTACGATTGTACCAAGATTGTCGATACAATCGGTGTAGTCGGGAAAATGGTAGGTGACAGCATCTGAATGTTCCCTGACCCCCTTAATGATATGTTGGGAATGCGGTCCGACTCCTACCACCACATCGATACGATGGGTCGCGAGATATTCCCCTATTTCATAATGGTGATCCTCGGCTGTGCTGTTCAGCTCGAGCATATCCCCGAGAATGGCTATTCGCCGGTTACCCGTCGGCATTTTCGCCAGAATATCGACAGCCTCGCGCATGGACGCCGGGTTGGCATTATAGCTGTCGTCAATTACAGTGCATTGTCTTCTCTCAAGGATATTCACACGTCCCGGTATCCCGCTGAAATTTTCCAGAGTATCTTTGATTTGCGATGACGGAACACCGAATGTCAGCCCCACAGTAGCTGCCGCAACTGCGTTGATGGCCTGGAACACACCCGGTACCCGAAGCTTAACTTTTCCGATCTTATCAATATGACACTGCACCCGACTATACGCGTCGACGGAGGCGATTTGGGCGTTATAATTCGCCTCGGTCTCTATGCCGTAGGAGACAGCAATCTTATCTTCAGCCCGGTATTTGGCGGTAAAGGGGTTGTCGTTATTCTTGAAAAGAAAACCGTTTCCGGGAACCGCGTCAAACAGTGACAGCTTTTCCCGGGCAATACCTTCCAGCGAGTCGAAAAATTTGGTATGGCTTTCCGCAATGGTAGTAACGAGCCCGCACGTGGGCCGGGAAATTTCGCAAAGCTTGGCAATTTCTCCTGCATGGTTCATCCCGTGTTCAAGCACCCAAAAATTATGCTCCTGTTTTGCCCTGAGGATAGAAAGGGGCAGCCCCCAGAGATTATTAAAGTTCCCGTGTGTGGAAAGGACGGTGTATTTTGCCGACAATACCGATGCAATCATCTCTTTTGTCGTTGTCTTTCCGTTACTCCCGGTAATGCCGAGTACCGATCCGGTAAACTGTGATCGGACTTGTTTTGCGAGCTCCCGGAGTGCCTTATCCGCATCTTCCACTACAATTAACGGGAAATCCTCGACGTTCGCGGCGGACCGGAACCATTGCCGCTCCACGATTGCCGCAATGGCGCCTGATTGCAGGGCAGGGCGGAGATATTGGTGTCCATCCTCCTGCTCACCGCGACGGGCAATAAAAATCATCCCTTCCCCGATTCGGCGACTGTCAATATCTGCGCCCCGAATGGACTGATGCTCCGGAAGGTTCTGCATCCGGTGAGGAGTGAGGGCTTTTATGTCATCCCAGGTAATCATAATGCCTTTAGCGCCTCTATGGCTTGTTCCACAATGACTTTATCGTCAAAGTCTATCTTATGATCACCGATAATTTGGTAGTCCTCGTGCCCCTTGCCCGCGATCAGGATAAAATCATCCGGTGAACCTAACTCCAACGCTTTGTAAATGGCTTTTTCACGATCAGGCTCGATGATCGTATTCTCCCGTGTTAATCCGGACTGGATGTCTTCAATAATATCGAGAGGGTTTTCATCCCTGGGATTGTCACTCGTCACTATCACTTGGTCTGCGTGTTTTTCAGCGATAGTTCCCATCTTTGGGCGCTTTTCCTTATCGCGGTTTCCTCCGCATCCAAAAACGACAAGAACTCTCGCGGGATCGGGGTGTTTATCTCTGAGGAAAGCCATTTCCGTTAATGCCGATTCCAGGGCATCGGGGGTATGGGCATAATCCACGTAGACCCGGGGATAATTACTGCCTGTTTCCACCAGCTCCAGCCGTCCGGCGACCTTTGCGATTGATTCGATACCGGTGCGGATTGATTCGACATCAACTCCGTACAACTCCACGACCGCAATGGCGGCAAGGATGTTTGACAGGTTGTATCGGCCTAAAAGGTGTGTTGATATTTCAAATTCATCGGACGGGGTACGGACGAGCCCATGGCTGCCTGCGGAATCCGCAGTATAATTGATATAATGATAATCCGCCTCCGGGTTTTGCAGGGAATAGGTACAGATTGGTGCTGCACAATACTCGGCAAACCAGCCATATTCGGGACTGTCAAAATTCAAAACCGCATGATCCGATTCGGAAAGTGCGCTGAACAATTTCCCCTTGGCAGCACGATAGGCCTCTCGCGTCTTGTGGAAATCATAGTGATCCTCTCCAAGGTTTGTAAATACCGCAGTATCGATGGGTATATCAGCCACCCGATCAAGTGCCAGTGCATGCGAGGATATCTCCATTACGACTATTTCCGTATTTACTTCAACCATTTCTGCGAGATGAGCATGCAACTCCGGTGCGTCAGGCGTTGTCAGACTCGTGGGGTAGAATTCTTCGCCCACGGTATATCCCAGTGTACCGATGGATGCGGCGTTTCTTCCGGCTGTGCTAAGTAGTGTCCGGACAATATTGGTAATAGTCGTTTTGCCGTTTGTCCCGGTGATACCAATTATGTTCAGATGCGAGCCGGGGAAATTGTACCAGGCAGCGGCCAACCGCGACAAGGCTCGCCTCGAAGAGGGGACCTGGAAGGTCGGCACGCTCTGGGTATCAACCATTTCTTCCAGCACAATCGCCACGGCACCGTTTTTTATTGCTTGCGGAATGTAACGATGTCCATCCGTTTGAAACCCCGGTACCGCTACGAACGCAAATCCATCCCGCACTTCCCGGGAGTCGCTGGTAAAGCCGGAGACTGTTACATCCTCCGGACCCACGAAATCGATCCCCTCCAACAGTTGTGCAAGTTCACGTTCCATACATTCAGCTCGCTAACTCCAGATACACTGTTGTTCCTTTTTTCACGTGGGTGCCCGGACGGGGGCTTTGCCGAACCACCTTGCCGTATCCCGAAATTTCCACCTTCAAGCCCATCTCATACAGTTGGACAATAGCATTTCGCAAACTCATTTGTCGTACGTCCGGCATTCGATCTGTTTTGCGCTTTCCGGGTGCTCTCTCGGTTTGTTTTTGATCAAAAATCATTTGAGTCGTAAGTGCTATGGGCGAGTTCGATGCCGTTTGCGTCACCGAATGCCCCTGGTTGTCTTCAGTGTTGGGAGTTGGTTGTGTCGCATTATCTGCAATGAAGTACCGGTCAGTCGAATTGATAATTTGTGAGAAGATATTTTTGACAATGGGAGCCGCGGCATGCCCACCCCAATGTTGACCAAATGCGGGTGAATTCAAGATAACAGCACATAATAACCTGGGTTTCCCAACAGGGAGAAACCCGATAAAGGAGGAGACATATTCTGTCTCGGAGTACGTGCCGTCTATCGATTTTTGTGCAGTGCCCGTTTTACCTGCAATACGAATTCCATCGATGTGGGCATTTTCTCCGGTACCACGAACAACCACTTGTTCCAAGATATTCTTGACCTTTTGCATTACATCCGGGCTGGCAACCTGGCGAATGACCGTTGGCTCTGCCCTGTAAATGATGTTGCCGGATTGATTATAGACTTTATCGACAATATAGGGCTCCATGAGATACCCGTCGTTGGCAACAGCGGCAAATGCATTCACCATCTGCAGCGCTGTCACAGAGATCTCGTGCCCGATGGCAACACTGGCCGTGGAGATCTGGGTCCATTTGTTCAACGGATGGGTGATACCCGGAACTTCACCGGCCAGGTCAATCCCGGTTTTGGTGCCGAATCCGAATTTACGGAGATATCGGTAGAGGTTTTCCTCGCCCACTTTTTCAGCCACCTTGATAATTCCGATGTTGCTGGAATTGACAACAACATCTTCAAAGGTTAGCCAGCCGTAGGGCTTCCAGTCATGAATGGTTTCACCCTCGATTTGAATTTTTCCCTGCTCGCAGTAAAAGATATCCGACATGGAAACGATATTTTCGGCAAGGGCGGCTGTTGCTGTTACAATTTTAAATGTCGATCCCGGCTCGTAAATGTTGGTGATAATACGATTCTTGATATTTGCCGGATTCGCTCGAACAACGTTATTTGGATCATAGGAGGGCAGGGAAGTCATCCCCAGTATGGCCCCGTTGCCGGGGTTCATAAGGAGTGCCATCCCGGACTCCGCGTTATATTTTTCCAGTCCCTGACTCAGGGCTTCTTCCAGTATCGTTTGGTATTCGAAGTCGATAGTGAGATCAATATCATACCCGTCAACCGGCTCAATGGACGGAAACCGAGGACTGGGCATGCTGCTGCCTAGACCGTCTTTCCGCAGGATGGTCCAACCGGGCTTTCCCTGGAGCAGCGAATCAAACTGGGCTTCGACACCATTTATTCCGGTACCATCCACATCGGTAAATCCAATGATTTGGGATGCTAATTCCTTGTAGGGATAGTACCGCTCCCGGTCTACCTTGATGACCAGCCCCCGGCCGGAATAATTTAAAAACGGCCCCGCTTTTGTTTTTTCCGCGTTTCGTTCCAGCCATACGAACGGGGCAGATGAATTCAGCCGGTTGAGGTAATAGGAGGAAGAGCCGCCGAAGACCTTGGCGAATTGAGCTGCCAGCGATTTTTTATCCTTGATGAGGTAGGGGTGGGCCCCGAAGGAGTATTGGGGAATATTCATCGTCAGCTGTTTATGATGGCGATCGTAAATATTCCCGCGGATTGGCGGGATCGGTTCGCGATTTTCCGCCTGCCGCTTTCCCAGAGCCCTGTATTGATCTCCCTGGACAACCTGGACGACGTACAGTTTGCCCACCAGCAGAATCCAAAGCAAAAGCGATCCTGCCAATATGACAAGAAACCGGATCGAAAATTTGTCGTCACGGGGACTCATTTACTGGGTTATCCTTTGCGATTTATATGTCTCACCATCAATGAATACGACCAGGGATTCCGGTTTGGGTGTCACCATACCAAGTTCTGACCGGGCGATCCGTTTAATCCTGTCACCGCGGGACAGGTTCGTTAATTCGCTGCGCAGCTCCCGGTTTTGATTGTCCAGTTGTTGTTCCAGTTTGCGTAACGCCATATTCTCTTTAATAGTGTTCGTTACCGCATTATGTACCCAGAGGTATCCGAGGAACAGACCGATCAACAGGGTGACCACCACCATGAAAGTCATGGTGAAAAACATATCATTGGATGACTGTTTCGGCCCGGGCATTATACTTTCTCCGCAGCCCGCAACCGGGCGCTTCTGGCACGTGGATTTTTTTGAATCTCCTCTTCTGACGGCCGGACAACATTACGGGTGAGAATTTTCAATTCCTGTTCTTTGTCACACATGCATTGTGGTAGCTCCGGCGGGCACACACAATCGCTTTCAGCCCACCTGAAAAACTGTTTCACAATACGATCCTCCAGGGAATGATAGGCGATAACCACCATACGGCCGCCAGGATGCAAATAAGGGAGCGTCGAATGCAGCGTCTGCTTTAACAGCTCCAGTTCCCGGTTTACATGAATACGGATCGACTGAAATACGCGGGCCAACGTCTTAATCCGATACGGCTCTGGCGTCACCGTTTCGATGGCCTCGCGTAGATCAGTCGTAGTTTCCATAGGACGATTCGCGATGATGGCGCGCGCGATGGATTTCGCATATCGCTCTTCACCATATTCCTTTATAACAGAGGCGATTTCGTCTTCGCTTGCTGTATTAATGAATTTTGCCGCTGTTTCCGTGGCATCCTCCGTAAAACGCATATCAAGGGGACCTTTCTGCTGGTAAGAAAATCCGCGTGCTGCCCGGTCGATTTGTAACGAGGAGACCCCAAGATCCATAAGAATACCGTCTATCCCTGTAATTTGTTGGCGCTTCAGCACAGCGGTTAAATGACTGAAATTTGTTTCCGCCAGCAAGATGTGCTGAGGGTTTTCACTCAGCGCTGCCGCCGCATGGTCAAGTATCTCTCCATCTGCATCGATCCCGATAAGAGTGGCATCGTGATTCAGGTGCTTCAGTAATTCTCGGCTGTGCCCTCCGGCCCCGATAGTGGCATCAACATAGACACCATCCCGTCGGTTCAGAAGCCACTCAATTGTTTCGTTTACAAGAACCGGAACGTGAATTCGGCTCATGTCACCGGCTACAGCCTTATTTGATTCTGATTGGCAAGGCTTTCGTATTCATCGTCAGAGAAATCAACTTCAGCCGCCTCAGATTCAAGATCGTCCGGATTCCAAACTTCAATCTTATTCAAATATCCGATGATGATTGCTTCATCCTGTAAATCAGCAATCTCGAGCAAAGTAGAGGGAATTGTGATACGACCTTGCTTGTCGTATTTCGCCGGGGTGGCCCAGCGCACAATTTGTCGAATAAACTGGCGTTCTTTTGGACGCAAAAATGAAAGATTACGGAGATTGTCTTCAATACGCTCCCATTCCTCCATAGGGTAAATCCATAAGCAGGGATCTAACCCACGGGTAATAACAAACGTATCATTGGAGTCGGGAGACAAGGATTGCCGAAACTTCGCAGGTACATTAATCCGACCTTTATTGTCGATCGAATATTGATACTGACCTGAAAAAGTATTCGTTCGTGACGCCATTTTGCTCTTCTCGGATTAGAAGTTGGGATAATTACCCACTATTACCCACAATTATACACCACGTTTTTAAGGATGTCAAGAATTAAACAAAAAATAAAATTTGTCGTATCTACTAATTCTTTTAAGTCAAATTGCATAAGGAGGGACGATCAGATAAGTGAACAAAAGGAGTACAAATGTTTCTTAAAGACGTAAATCAGTAAAAACCGGGGAAAATTGTGTGTTTTTCGGGAGCATATGGAGGAAAGAGGAACTACAATGTTGCCGACGCCATCTCTGAACGCACAATGTCCGAAACTGTAGAATTACTTTATACTATCTAAATGTATCAACGTATACCGGAACGAAGATTTACAGGAAAACTCTACCCGGACCTGGTCGTATCGGATGGTTCCGTTCGTGGAACCACTGTTCGTTTATTTACAACCCCTTCACGGTTTATTATCAGGTTTGTAACAGTATTCGGCGCGCCAAGTTCGCCCAGAGGTTCACCGTTCAGGATTAAATTGGCTCCTGCGGAGTTGCCAATCATAATCTCAATTCTGTCGTTGGCTCTCCAAGTCCGGGTGTCCTGGGGTAAAAAAGTGAATTCCTGGCTGGGTAGTGTATCCCGTTTTACCCGGACCCAAGTCCGGTCCGTTGCATTCAGGCGAAGAACAATCTGCTGGTCAGGGGCAGTGGAGCGTACCGATTGCTGGGATTCATCAACGACAGTGCCCTGCTGGAATTGTGCGTCAGAAATTTTGGTATTTTCGACTTCGCTCGTTTCAACCTGGGTGCCCGGACCAGCCGAGGAAGCCCGCCGGGGAGTTTGATTGACACTACTGCTGTCCACGTATGATTTAATAATCCAGATCGCGAAGGCAGCAACCGCTAATACGATCAGTGTCCGTTTCCAGTTAAATTTGTTCTTTGGTTTCAGATCAATGGGGGGTGCGGTCCGGTCCTCCCTGGACTCCGGTAATTCACCGAATTCCCGGGGCTTTTTATCGGTTTTTGGACGCGGTTCGGTAATCGTACCGTGATACAATTCAAACTTTTCTATTGCTTCATCAGGATCAATGCCAATTTCCACAGCGTAAGCCCGAAGGAAGAGTCGCATATAGGTTTCGGGCAGGACATCAAAATCGCCCTCTTCGATAGCCTGGAGAAACCGGACATTAATTTTTGTCCGGGCGGAGATTTCCTTGAGGGTAATCGATTGTTTCTCCCTGTGTTCTTTGAAATCCTGGAAAAAATTTTTCATTTAGACTCCCTGGAGTGTCGGTAAAAAATCAACAAAAAGTATAACGAAATCTCATCCGAGAGCAAAGTGCATTTTGCATTACCGGACGGCACTTTATTTTAATAAAAATCGATGAACATAAAAAACAATATTACGGATAAATGCAACCGGTGTCTTGGAGATAATTCGTATGCTATGGGAACAGAAGTGTCCGAAAATGCCGGTAAAACGCCGCCAGGGGAAACCCCACAACATTATTGTAATCCCCATGGATGTAGTCGACGAGTAGTGCACCGTACCCCTGAATGCCATAGGCGCCGGCTTTATCCATGGGTTCCCCAGAGCTGATGTAGTCTTTGATTTCAGCATCTGACAGGTCATGAAAATGTACTTCGGTCCTCTCCGAGAAGGTGATGGATTGCTGTTCCGGCACCTTTGCAATTGATACGCCGGTGATAACCGTGTGGCTGTGCCCTGAGAGCTGACGAAGTATCCTGTACGCTTCCTCTGAATTGGTCGGCTTCCCCAGTAGGGTATCCTGGATGCAGACAATTGTATCCGCTCCGATTACGTAGGCGGGAGCAGACTGTTTTCTGGCAATAGCATCTGTTTTTCGGGAGGCAAGAGATACCGCAATCTGTTCCGGGGATATTCCCGCTGTGTCAACACCGGATTCGTCCACTTCTGCCGGTTGCACCGAAAAATCCAGCCCGATTTGTTTTAACAAGGCCGACCGTCTTGGAGACTGCGATGCAAGGATAATCGGGCGGTCGACAGGCGGAAGAATCTGGTTATCATGCATTGGATGAACCGGCTACCTTGTAATCGCCAGCTTTCCTATGATCCGGTCCGATTTATCGGATTGGCTGGCATAGGCAGTTATCCGGTACAGGTAAACTCCATTGGCCAGGGACGCACCGTATTGATCCTGTCCGTCCCAATGGATGGTATGGAATCCCGCTTGTGAAAACGCATCTTCCAGGGTCGTGACAGGTTGACCGGCCAGGGTATATACGGTGATTGCTACTGTACCGGGCTCGCTGAGTGAGAAGGTGAACTTTGTCTCCCCTTGCATGGGATTCGGGTAATTATAAACCTGGGAGATGGCGAAATTAGTCCCTTCGATCAGGGTGACGTCCACAGTCTGCACGGCCAGATTGTTCGAGGTGTCCCACGCGCGAACCGTAAAGGTGTATTTCCCCGGCGGGAGATCAGTGAGCGGATATATGGCATGGCCCGTCTGATAGCTGTCCAGATCGTAGGAGAAGAACTCCGACAGGTTATAATCACGGGATACAGGTCCATCAACCAGTAATTTCAACTGATGCCCTACGCTTCCTGTGAGATTGAGCCCGAAAGTGTCTGCCAGAGACACATCGAGTACCGCCGTGGTAGGGACGACATCGCCAGACTGAAAGTTATACCCCTGAAAACCTACTGTGATCTGCGGAGGTTCCGAGTCGGAGACACCGGTCGCAGTCCCGCGGAATGAGATAGGCTTATGTATGCCTGCGCCGGTAATGCTGCTGTCCGCACCTTGGTACAGAATCAACATTTTCCCTGCGTCGCCGGTGTAATTGATATCCTTGGGGATCTGGAATTCACCGTCGAACGTACCGTTCGTAATGTGGACTGGCCCGTAGAAAATCCGGGAACCCGGGAGGGCATAATCCAGGGAGTCGTACTGATTATATTTATGCTTTACACGCTGTTCCGAGTCAAAGACCGAAAGATAACCGGTACCCGAGAATTGGTTTTCATCAGTTGCATTATCGAGCTGAACTGCACCTTCCAGGGTTACATGTTGTAGGGCGGCGAAGGTATCCGGGTTTACATTCGTTATTTGTGCACTAAAATTCGGAGTAGCCAGTCGCAATGCCGGGTCGCCCAGGAGTACATAGCGTTCGTCATTCGATTTACCGTTTTTCGTTGCGATTTGCGCCATGCCCAGCGTAGCACTTCTGCCCGGATGGGTATTATCACTAAAGAGGGATCCAAAATACCGGCTCATAAAATCAAGATTGGGACCAAGGTAGGACACGCGTGCTGCACTGAGGCTTCCGATAGCCCCGTTCCCCGCCATCGCCATGAGCACTTCGGGCATACAGTCGTCACCGATAAGGTCAAAGCGCCCCCATTCGCAGGTAGCGGCAACCCAGAAGGGGAGTTTATCACCAGTATCGATTCGGCTGACATCCCGCTCCATCGTCAGCACGCGCTCCTGAGTCCACACTTTCGGGGAACCGTGACCGGAAAAATTTACGAGCACTGTCCCTTGCCGCAGCTGGTCCATCAGGTGATCGGTCACACCGGGGCGGGTGACTCCGAAGCTACTGAGATCCTGGACGATGGGGTAATCGGGGAGGTATAATTTCCGAAGATGAAAGACAGAAGGGATTTTGGGATTTACAGAATTTTCGAGCCTTCCTATATGCCGTGTTTCATGCGAACTCTCCGGACGCAGTGGGTCATCTCCGACCATCGTAATGGTCGATCGCCACTGACCAAATGGCGCATTGGATTCATAATTGATTATTTTGTCTACCATAATTTTTGCGTTCTCGATTGTCGTGGCAGGCAGACGTCCTATCGCGATGTCCGGAAGGAGGTCGTTTCCATCGACCAATCCAAATCTGTCGTCGATTTCCATGCTGAATGCTTCATTGGTTGAATCTTTTTGCCAGGTCGGTACGAATATTCGGGAATTACCGGTAATATTACGGTAATCGTAATCCCCATCCCCGAATAACAGGGCATATTGCACTGGATCGCCGCTCTGCCAGCTCCGATATGCCCATGCGAGGAAGTTTCGCAGTGCCCTGGGGTCCTGGATGCCGCCGGAGAATTCGTTGTAAATTTGCTGGACAGTGACAACATGTGCCGGAAGCGGACTATCCGTGGGCGAACTAAAAGAGGAGCGGAATTCTGCCAGTCGTTCAGCTTCACTTGAGAAAGCTGAGGCAGTAATGACGATATATTTTGCCTGCAAATCTGTTCGCCGGAGAACCGGAGTTTCAAATTCTTCAACGCGTACGGCTTCCTCGGGCTGAATGCGGGCCTCCCCGCTAATAACGACCAATTCTTTTTTCACCGGGAGGAGCCCAAAATCAACGGTAAATTCAACACCGTTGCCTGCAGCATCCGCAGGTATAGCGTATATAGTTTCCGGATTGGTAACATCCAGAATCGTTGCATCATCCGGTGGGAAATTCGATACCCGATAGGTATGCATTCCGGTCCGGGTCCGCGTGAAGAACCGGTAGTGTTCGGTACCGTCAGGTACATGCAATTGTCGTGTATATTCCAGCTGGAAATAATCAAGATGCCCCTGTGCAGAAGAAGTTTGTCCCCGACTGATGATTTCCACTTGGTTATCTTGTCGCTGGAACACCTCATCCTGTGCTGTAAATGTTTTTTTAAACTTCGCTACAGCCGGTGTATAAGCACCGCTCCCAATTCTTGCTTGCCCGACATTATTATTGTTAACAGAAAATTCCCAGGTATGGCGGTTCATATCGTTCCCTCGGGCGACAGCAATTTCAATGGAAACCGAAGAATCGGGGATGAGATTATCCTCATCAATGACAAATGTTTGTGCATCACTTGTGCCAAAAAATGTCGGGCCATACCACCAGTTGCCGCTGTTGAAAAAGTTATGCAATTCCTCTTCTTCCCGGTAATATCCCGGCACGGATGTAATGGGTGTTCCGGTTGGAGGATGTGTTTCCTCCTGCAGACGCAGTCCGTCGGAAGTGGACGACAAACCGGGGAGATTGAGCCAGTAATAGTTGGTTTCGGAGTAAGGGTTCCTCACGAACTGGACCTTCTCGTTTTTTACTGTAAAACGACTGGTTGCCTGCCCATAGAATTCAATGGCATCCCCCTGATCCAGGGTGGCGCTGGAAGTCGACTGGTTGATACGAATCGGGATCTCCCTGAGTACCGGACCGATTTCACCCAGGGACGGACCGGGAGGCGTGTCGAGAGGCAACCCGAAATTCGGGGCAGCGAACATCCGGATTTTATCAATCCGAATGTTATCGGTGGGTATTTCCTGTGCCTGTAGCCAGGAATATGTGATGCGGTGGAGTCCCGAACTGTTTACGGGGATTTTATACCAGGTACCGTTTCTGTCAATGTCAGCAACCGGTTTAGCCAATGCCGGTTTTTTGTGGGTGCGGTAAACCCCAGCGGGCAGCAACGCCATTTTGTTCAGGATCTCACGGTCAAATACCGAGTCGAATTGTTCCTTGGTGATACCGGTTGCGGGAGGTGTCCATGAGACCCGAATTTTTGCTTCGGTGGTGAGTTCGGCTCTGCCTGATTGGTACTCAACGGGATACATTGTAAACTCCCCTAAATTATATCCGCGAAAAGATTGATGACCGGTAAAGTCAATAAAGGGGGATGGCGGGCTGTCCTTGGTCGATACAGCACCGGTCGGGGGAAACGGTTTACTGTCCCGTTGGATAGTATTGCGGTCGAGTACCTCAATCTGTGGCATGGTTTCCGGTGGCAGCATCACCTGGAAAGTCGCAATTGGAGTTAAGCGTCCGTTCAGCGGCTGGTTATCTGTCAGGATGTCCGCACTCCACAGACTGAATTCCTGTCCATCGATCGTTTGGCTGATTTCTGACCAGTCCGTTGTCATACGAAATTCTACATGGGTTGCAGACCGGGAAATAACATCAATCGAAGCGAACAACGACAGGGGAAGAAAAAGGATAAGAAGGCAGGTAATTTTTTTCATTGATACCGTTGTGTATTTTAAGTGTTAATTTGATTTAATGGTTCTGTCCGTCAATAGTTGGATTATCTTACGAGATTAATGTACGATCGTGTATCCACATCGGTTCCGTAAAACAATACCAAAGGTAAGCTAATCTCTCAAAGAGAGAAAGCACTGTAAGGAAATTTACGTTTCCCGGAGAATATCAACACAGAGAATTTCATATCTGTTTGTCATTTGGCCGGGAAGGCGGAAAACGACGTGAGACCTGATAAAATCCCGCAGGAAAAAGAGTTGCACGCCTTCAGATGCCAATTTATATTTATCTGCTATGACTCAAAGGGCAGAAGAACATGTTTGAGCAGTTATCGGAAAATCTGGAGAACGTTCTGAAGAAGCTCCGGGGACGGGGCAAACTCACGGAGAAAAACGTCACTGAAGGGTTGCGGGAGGTCCGGCGCGCGCTCCTTGAAGCCGATGTCAATTATAAGGTGGCGAAGGAGTTTATCGCATCGGTCAAGGATAAGGCAATAGGCCGGGAAGTACTGAAGAGCATTACGCCTGGTCAGCAGATTGTCAAAGTCCTGCATGATGAACTCGTCGAATTACTCGGTTCGGAACGCTCCGAACTCGAACTTAAGGGCTCACCCCCTCATGTGATTATGGTGGTCGGACTCCAGGGTTCGGGAAAAACCACGTTTGTTACCAAACTTGGCAAGCAATTGCAGGAGAAGGGAAGAAGCCCCTTGCTAGTGGCAGCGGATGTCTATCGCCCTGCAGCAAAAGACCAGCTGCAAACCAATGGATCGAAGGCCGACCTGCCTGTTTTTGCGACGGAACACAACAGAGTATTGGATATCTGTAGTGAGGCAAAGAAGGTTGCCCGGAAGAATCATCATGATGTTCTGATCCTTGATACCGCCGGACGCCTCCATATTGATCAGGAGATGATGGACGAACTGGTGAATGTCAAACAGCAGATGCAGCCGGAAGAAATTCTGTTTATTGCCGATGGGATGACAGGGCAGGATGCGGTGAATGCGGCTTCGGAATTTTTGGAATACCTGGATTTTACCGGGGTTGTCCTCACCAAAATGGATGGTGACGCCCGTGGCGGAGCGGCGTTATCAATTCGATCCGTCACCGGTCGACCGATCAAATATATGTCGGTAGGCGAGTCCATGGATTCGCTCGAACCATTCTATCCGGACCGGCTTGCGAATCGTATCCTTGGCATGGGCGATGTGGTTTCCCTGGTGGAAAAAGCCCAGGAAACCATCGATGAAGAATCCGCCCTGGAACTGAATAAAAAAATCCGGCGAAATGAGTTTACCCTCGCCGATTTCAAAGACCAATTGCAGCAGATAAAAAATATGGGACCGCTGGATCAATTACTGGACATGATCCCGGGGATGGGGAAGATGAAACGGCAGGGCCTGTCGGTTGACGGATCCGAGTTTGATAAAATTGAGGCGATAATTAATTCCATGACCAAGGCTGAGCGCAATAAGCCAGGTATTATCGATGGAAGCCGTCGCCGCAGAATTGCCCGGGGCAGCGGGACCAAGGTGGGCGATGTGAATCAATTGTTAAAACAGTTTCAACAGATGAAAAAGATGATGCAACAAATGAACAAGGGAAAAATGAAACAACAAATTCCCGGATTGCCAATTTAGAAGAGGAAAAGAAGGAGGAGTACTTTTGTCAGTTAAACTACGAATGAAACGGATGGGTCGGAAAAAGATTCCGTACTACCGGTTGATCGCCATAGATTCACGGCGTCAGCGTGATGGAAAAGAGCTGGAGCGTATCGGAGTCTACAATCCCTTACCCGAAAATGAGGTATTCAACGTTGATGAAGAGAAGCTGTTTTATTGGCTCGAGCGGGGTGCCGAGCCCAGTGATACCGTTCGGACCCTGATGAAGAACTACGGACTTGCGCTGAAATGGCATCTGAAGTCTCAGGGAAAATCCGACGAGGAGATAGAGCGGGAGTTTCAGAAATGGCAATTGTTGCGGGAATCAAAAGCCGCGGCAAAAGCGGAGCAGGAAAAACGGGACACCGATAAATCGGCGAAAGTAAAACCGGAACCCGAGCAGGAACCGGAAGAAGTGCCGGAAGCCATCGCCGATAGCGAGGCTGAAGTGGATGGCGTCGCAGAAGAATCAGAAACAGCTGCAGAGGAGACGGAAAAAGTTCCTGCTGAGAACTCGGATGAGGCACAGGCAAAAGCCGAAACTGGTGTAGAAGAAACGAGTGAAGATGCTGAAGATGAAACCAAAACAGCAGAAGCCGACACCGGGGACGCTGAGGAAGCAGAAGAGGTAAAGTCCGAAGAGGAAGCTCCCGGCGAAGAAGGAGCTGATGAAGAAGAAGTCGTCGAAGAGGATGACGGCGAAGACGAAGAAGACGCTGACGAGGAAGAAAAAAAATAGGGACGGTAGAGGGAGATTTAGGACCTCTTCTTGACGAATTCGCTTTTAGCCTGTAAGATGTACTAAATTAGCATAGTAGCGCTGGGAATAAACGCGGTACCGACTCAATTACGACGGAGGTGAAGTTGATAAGAATATCAACGTAACGGAGGCGTGAAGATGAAGGAATTCGTTGAGTACATCGCCAAACACCTGGTGGACAAGCCGGATGAAGTTCGGGTGGAGCAAATCGAAAGCGAAAAAACTATAATTTACGAACTCTCAGTTGCCGAAGGGGATCTCGGAAAAATTATTGGCAAAAAAGGTCGGACAGCCAAAGCAATCAGGACCCTGTTAACCGCTACGTCTGCAAAAACCGGAGGAAAACGGGCACTGCTCGAAATTGTAGAATAACCGGTACTCCTCAGAAAAATCCCAAATACACATAGTGGTAATATTGACAAGGAAATAATGCAAGAGTATGGGTGTAAAACGCATTAAAAATAATGAGCTGTTTGTGTGCATCGGTAAAGTACTGCGTCCGGTCGGGGTAGAAGGGGCTATAAAAATCCAGAATTATTCCGATGTTGCGGATCGGTTTGATAATCTGGAAGATATTTTTATAGGCCCCACAACGGATCTGGCTATCCCCTATGCAGTGGAATCAGTTGAATACAGGGGCAATAATATAGTACTCCAGCTCATTGACCATGAATCAATCGAGGCGGTAAAACACTTGCAGGGCTTGTTCTGTTATATGCCAAAAAGTGCCCAAGAGCCTCTCGGTGAGGATGAATATTATGTTGATGACCTCCTCGGACTCGACATACAAAATACCGACAACAAGATCATCGGTGTGGTAAAGGACATCATTCAATCCCCTGCCAATGATGTTTTAGTCATTGATAATGGGGGGAACGAAGTTCTTTTGCCAATGGTCGGGGAGTTCATCCAAAAGGTGGACATTGCTGCCGGGGTAATAATTATTAACCCAGTAGAAGGGATTATCGATTCAGCCCATGCGCATTGATATTATCACAGCCTTTCCGGGAATCGTAGAACCGGCGCTTTCGGCGGGGATTCCGGTGCAGGCATCAAAGAAGGCGCTTGTATCATACTTCGTACATGACCTGCGGGATTTTACCGATGATAAGCACCGGCAAATCGACGACCTCCCGTACGGTGGCGGCCCCGGCATGATATTAAAACCCGAACCACTTTTCCGGGCCGTCGAACACGTCAAGGAGGAGTGCCAACATGAATCGGAGTGCGAGGTAATTTATCCCACACCCCAGGGCACGGTATATCGCCAGGAGGAAGCGAAGGAACTTTCGTCGCGTGAGCATGTAATTTTTCTTTGTGGGCGATACAAGGGGATTGATGAACGGGTCCGGGAACAATTGGTTACCCGGGAATACTCGATAGGTGATTTTGTGTTATCCGGTGGCGAAATCCCGACTCTGGCGATCGTGGATAGCCTTGTCCGGCTTATACCGGGGGTTTTGCAGGACCCGGATTCGGCTGCCACGGATTCTTTCAATGAGCCGCTGCTGGATGGACCTCATTATACCCGACCTGAGGAGTTCCGGGGTATGAGAGTCCCGGAGGTTTTACTCTCCGGTCATCATGCAAAAATTGAAGCCTGGCGCAAGGAACAGCGATTGCTAAGAACCAAAGACCGCCGGTCGGATTTATTAATTGATTCTTGAGGTAAAGATATATTAACTTACGTAGCTATGAATTTGGGCTGTAGCATAACGGCAATGCACCTGGCTGTTAACCAGGTTACTGCAGGTTCGAATCCTGCCAGCCCAGCGAATAAAAAAATAATGAAGATGAAGGCAACGGTGCACCAGTAATGACGAATATACATAATTTAAAAGTATGCATCGGCAGAGAGTGTTTAGGGGGATAAAATGAGTTTATTAGATTCTGTAGAAGCAACGCAAATCCGGGATGATATCCCTGAATTTCGACCCGGTGATACCGTCGCAGTTGATGTAAAAGTTCGAGAAGGTGAAAAGGAACGGCTTCAGCGGTTTGAGGGTGTTGTCCTTGCCAGAAAAGGATCGGGTGTCAATGAAACATTTACCGTGCGCAAGGTGTCCTATGGGATTGGTGTGGAACGTGTTTTCCCGGTCCATTCACCCAATATTGCCAGTATTACCCGTATCAAGGAAGGGCAAGTCCGCCGGGCAAAGTTGTATTATCTCCGGAAGGTCAGGGGTAAAGCAGCCCGGATTCGTGAACGCCGGCAGTAAATTTTCAGTAAATTTTTTTGAACGGCCATATGAAAGCCATTCCGAGAATAACCCGGAATGGCTTTTCTAATTTCACAGTGTAGTGGTACGTATGACTCTGGTTGAATTCGGTATCGTGACAGTGATTGGATTTGCCGCCGGTATAGTGAATACGCTCGCTGGTGGTGGTTCACTTCTTACGTTACCGCTCCTGATATTTCTGGGCTTACCTGCGACACTGGCGAACGGAACCAATCGGGTAGCAGTTCTTTTCCAAAACCTCACCGCGGTAGCAGGCTTCCGGCGAAAAGGATTTAAAAGCGTCGGATACGGCCTGTTCCTTGCAGTCCCGGCCGTCATCGGCGCTGTACTCGGCGCCTGGGTGGCCATTGATATCTCGGATACGGTTTTTGAACGGGTATTGGGTATTTTAATGCTGGTTATGGTGGGATTAATCCTCTGGAATCCCACAAGAAAAATGGATCCCGAGAGTGAATTATTAACCTCCGGACGTCGGTTTCTGGCGGCGTTCTTTTTCCTGTTTGTCGGGTTTTATGGCGGGTTTATCCAGGCTGGAGTAGGAATCATTATAATCGCAACGTTAACCCTGGTAAACGGACTCGACTTAGTCAGGACCAACAGTTATAAAGTTGTCGTCAACAGCATATTTACTTTTATTGCGTTGATGGTTTTTGCACTTCATGGAGAAGTCGACTGGATTGTCGGTTTTCTGCTGGCCATTGGCATGGGACTTGGCGGTTGGGTCGGGAGCCATCTTGCCGTTGAAAAAGGGGAACCATTGATTCGGGTTGTTCTGGTCATTGCGGTGGTGGGAATGGCGGTTAAACTCCTGACCGGGTTGAGCTGGTAAGAGTGCATTTCTTGCTTTCAATGTGTACCACCTATAATTTTCAGAATAGACTGTTACAGGAAAATTTCCATGGATAAGCAACCACTATTAAAACACCTGCCGGGAGTAGATACCATCCTTGGGGAGCTGGATTTACATGACTACCAGCTGCCCCGTGCGTATGTTCTCCGGGTAATTCGGACACAAATCCAGCGTATGCGGGAAGAGATATTAGCGTCCGCAGATGTCCAGTCACTGGATGCTGAAAATATCAATGCCGAAATACTAGCCAGAGTGCGAAAACAGTGTCAGGGGCGAAGCACCGGTTCTATCAATCCGGTTATTAATGCTACAGGGATTGTACTGCATACCGGCCTTGGGCGAGCGCCGTTATCCGATTTTGCGATAAAGGCGTTAAACAAGGTAGCACGTGGGTATTCCAATCTGGAATTTGATCTGGAATCCGGTGAACGCGGAGAACGGAATGACCATGTCGAAGATCTATTATGTGCCCTGACTGGGGCAGAATCAGCGTTGTTGGTGAACAATAATGCTGCAGCCGTGATGCTGGCTCTGAATACATTATCCGATACCGGTGAAGCCATTATATCCAGAGGGCAACTCGTGGAAATCGGGGGGTCGTTCCGTATCCCGGAGGTCATGGCAAAGTCCGGCGCCGTTATGGTCGAGGTTGGCACGACCAACCGTACCCATTTGAAGGATTACAGCAATGCCATAACAGAGGAGACGCAACTCATTTTGATCGCTCACACCAGTAATTATAAAATCGAGGGGTTTACGGCAAATCCAGAATTATCGGATGTCATCGAACTGGCGCATTCACATGGACTCCCGGTGATGTTTGATCTTGGCAGTGGCGCGCTGTTTGAGATGAACCGATTCGGGTTACCTTCCGAACTGGTCGTATCAGATATTATCGAGTCGGGTGTCGATGTGGTCACCTTTAGCGGCGACAAGCTTATTGGCGGACCCCAGGCCGGATTAATTGTCGGCAGAAAGAATTATCTGGACAAAATCAAAACGAATCCGATGACCAGGGCACTGCGTTGTGATAAGCTCATCTTTGCCTCCATGGAAGCGACGCTGCAAACCTATGTGTCCGCCGGTGAAAGGCTCATGGAAACAAATCTGACATACGAACTCCTGACCCGTTCGAATGCTGAACTAGAAGATATGGGAACCAGGATCCTGAATGCACTGGATCGGGACACGATTATGGCGCTCGAATTAGAGATTATCGATGCAGAAACAGAAGCCGGAAGCGGATCCTTACCCACAGAAAAACTTGCAAGCAAGGCATTAACAATCCACAGTAAAACCTGGACAGCGAATAAGATAATGCGCTGGATGCGCACGCGGGATTATCCGGTTATTGGGTATATTAAAGAAGAGCAATGCCGTTTTAATCTCCGAACCATACTACCAGAACAAATAGCACCTTTATCAGAAGCCTTCAACGAGATAACAAAGGCGATGAATTCCTGATGCAGCCGATTATCTGGGGAACAGCCGGTCATATCGATCACGGGAAAACCGCTCTGATTAAGGCGTTAACCGGGACGAACACGGATCGTTTGCAGGAAGAACTGGACCGGGGAGTTACTATTGATATCGGTTTTGCCTTCCTCACCGATGAAATTTCATTCATAGATGTTCCCGGTCACGAGCGTTTTGTAAAAAACATGGTGACCGGCGTTTCGACCATCGATGCCGCGCTGTTGGTCATTGCTGCTGATGATGGCGTGATGCCGCAGACAAAAGAACACCTGGAGATCCTCGAATTACTAGGAGTCTCCACCGGGATTATTGCACTCACCAAGACTGATATTGCCGAACCAGAATGGATTGAACTGGTGGAAAATTCCGTTCGGGAATTCATAACCGGTACAGCCCTGGAACACGCACAGATAATCCGGACGAGCGCAGAAGACGGGGAGGGTATTGTCCGTTTGCGGGAAGCGGTCCTGGATGTTTCCGCTGCACTGCCCAGGAGATTAAACCGCGGCATTCCCCGCCTTCCGGTTGATCGGGTTTTCAATGTGAAGGGATTTGGTACAGTCGTGACAGGGAGTGTGTTATCCGGCGAATGGAAAACAGGCGATTCGGTCGAGGTTTTACCGGGACGTCAGGCGTCGAAAATCCGGGGGATCCAGACGCACGGTCATCAGGTCGATTCGGTGGGTATGAGCGAGCGGGCTGCCTTGAATTTAAGTGGTGTTGAAACCGATGATATTGCGCGGGGATTCCAGGTTACCAAATCGGGATTTCTGACCGTGACGGATACGTTGTATGTTACCTGCAAAATTCTTAGTGATGCCGAGCATCCACTGGAGCAAAATCAGCGGGTACGGGTGCATCTTGGGACCACAGAAATACTTGCCCGGTGTACTATCCTCGATGAGACGGAAATTCGGCAGGGCTCTGAGGGATTTGTGAAATTAAGGTTAGAAGAAAAGACCGTTGGCGGATACGGAGACAGATTTATCCTCAGGTTCTACTCACCTATGCGGACCATCGGAGGGGGCACTGTGCTGATCCCGGAAGACAGTGATAAAAAGGGTAAGTCCCTGGTTCAACATCTTGAATCTTTGGACACGGATGATCTCCCGGAGTTAATTATTGGCCAATTAAATCTCGAATTTCCATTGCTTCTGTCTGCTGATGATCTGTGTAAAAACTTTTTTTACGCAGATTCCTTGCTCCAACCACCCTTATCTTCACTACTGGATGATGATACCATTGCGTCTTTCGAGATTGACGGGACAGTAAGGTATTGTGTCAGGGACTTGGCCGAGAAGGAGAAATCGCGGATAACGCAGCAGGTCGTGGCTTACCAAGAGAACCATCCGAAAGAACCCGGCATTCAAAAGTCTCAACTGGAGCAGGAAACCGGTCTCCCGGCGGAGACATTCGGGGCACTTCTGGATGAGATTACCGGGGAAGGTGGTGTGGTCGAAGAGGGGCCTATCATCCACACACCAGAGCACGAAATCCGGTTATCAGCAGAGGAACTCCAACTCAAAAACTCGCTGGAAGCATTTATCAAAAAGCAGGAATTCCGGCCACCTGCAGTACACGATTTGGAAAAGGAATTCGATATTCCTGCAACGGAGCTCCGGCAATTCCTGAAGATATTGCTCTATGAAAAAGCCGTTGAGCGATTGTCCGGCGACCTGTATTTTCACTCTGAATTAACAGACCGATTACGAGCAGAATTGCGTACGTATTTTAAATCTAATGAGACACTGGCAGTAAGTGAATTTAAAGAGATTACCAATGCAAGCCGTAAATATACCATTCCGCTTCTTGAATATGCAGACCAGCAGGGATGGACTATCCGGGATGGCGATGTGCGGAGAGCACATAATCTTTAGAGAAAAATAATGGCAAAGAAGTCATCAGACACCACGCCTCTCATGAGGCAGTATCAGAGTATTAAGAAGCAATACCGTGATGCGATATTGCTGTTTCGGATGGGAGATTTCTACGAAACGTTCAACGAGGACGCCAAAATCGCATCAAAGGTGCTGGGTATTACGCTGACCACCCGTTCAAACGGGAAAGCCGCGGAAGTCCCCCTGGCAGGATTTCCGCACCATGCCATGGAAGCCTATCTCCACAAGTTGTTGAAGGCAGGCTACAAGGTTGCCATCTGTGAGCAGGTCGAGGATCCGAAGCAGGCGAAGGGGGTTGTAAAGCGTGATGTGGTGGAGGTTGTCACACCCGGAACAGCAGTGACCGATAAGTTCCTGGACCACAAACGCAATAATTTTCTCATGGCTGCCCTGATTGGTGAGGAGACTATCGGCACCGCCATCGTGGATGTTTCCACGGGTGAATTCCAGGTGACCGAGGTTCACAAAGAAGATTTTGAGGACTTGGCCTCTGCGTACCAGCCCAGCGAGCTTATCATCCCGGCGCAACAACTGGACGACTTCCATCAGCTGCTGCCGGCTTACCATGGTATTTTTTCCGATCTGGAGGACTGGATTTTTTCCAAGGACTATGCCATGGAACAAATCGAGGAGTATTTCCAGGTAACCACGGTCAAGGGATTTGGCATTGAAGATCTGTCACTGGCAACCAGGGCAGGTGGGGTCATTCTCCATTATATCCAGGAGAATTACCAGCAGCGGCTTAAACATATCACCGGGATCCGGCGTCGTTCCGGCGAAAAGTATGTCGGGCTGGACAGCGCCACCATCCGCAACCTGGAACTCTTCGAGTCGATACGCGGTGGCGGGATTGAGGGGACTCTCCTCTCTGTCATAGACGAGACGGTCACTGCGGCAGGTGGGCGCCGTTTGCGTCAGTGGATCGCCCAACCGCTGAAAGACCTTGATGCTATCAAACAGCGGCAGTCAATCGTTCAGCCAATTTTCGAATCGGACACCCTGCGGGATAACCTCCGAAGTCATCTTGAGGAAGTCAGCGATTTGGAACGGATCCTGTCACGCATCAGTACGGGTAGAGCCAATCCAAAGGAAGTGGTTAGCCTGAAGCGAACACTTCAGCAGGTACTCCCGCTTGCAGGAATCCTGCGGGAAACGGAAAGCAACCCCTTGGCCGAATTTGCTGACCGGTTTCCGGACATGGGGGAGCTGATCGGATATATTGACAATGCCGTAGTGGATGATCCCCCGCAGAAATTACAGGAAGGCGGCATCATTGCAGAGGGGTATAACGAGGATCTTGATGACCTCAGAAGTGTGGCGTTTCACGGGAAAGAGTGGATCGCCGAAACCCAGCAAAAAGAGCGGAAAAAACTGGATATCCCGTCCCTGAAGATCGGATATAACAAAGTCTTCGGCTATTATATTGAGGTGACGAAAACCCACACCGAAAAAATCCCGGACGATTATATACGAAAGCAAACCCTTGTGAATTCCGAGCGGTATATCACCGAGGAACTAAAGGAATACGAGGAAAAGATCCTCGGAGCCGAGGAGAAGATCGAATCCCTGGAATACGAAATCTTTCAGGAAATTCGTGAACATATTGTTACGTTTGCAAGAGAGATTCAAAAGACCGCAGAACTCTTATCCCAGCTGGATTGTTACGTTGGGCTGGCAGGGACAGCTCGTCGGCGGAAATTCGTGCAGCCAGAAGTGGAAATCGGTGACCGGATAAAAATTGTCGATGGACGTCACCCGGTGGTGGAAGATCTCCTGCCACCCGGAGAGGAATTCATTGCCAATGATTATGCGGCGGACAATTCCAAACGGCAAATCCAGCTGGTAACGGGACCGAATATGTCCGGAAAATCCACCTATCTCCGTCAGGTCGGGTTAATCGTTTTACTGGCGCAGATGGGATCCTGGGTACCGGCTGAATCCGCAACCATCGGTATCGTCGATAAAATTTTTACCCGGGTCGGCGCCAGTGATAACCTGGCGGGTGGTGAATCCACGTTCCTCGTGGAAATGAATGAAGCCGCGAATATTCTAAACAACGCCACGCCCAACAGCCTCATTATCCTGGATGAAATCGGTCGGGGAACGTCCACCTATGACGGGTTGTCGATTGCCTGGGCGGTCACGGAGTTTTTACATAATACCGAAAGTGTGGCCGCGAAAACATTATTTGCCACCCATTATCACGAACTTGTGGAGTTGGAGGAAGTCCTGGAGCGTGTCATTAACCTGAACGTGGCGGTGAAAGAATACGGGGATAAGATCGTCTTTCTCCGCAAAATTGTTCCTGGCGGGTGCGATCACAGCTATGGAATTCATGTGGCGAAACTCGCCGGTATCCCGGATGTGGTGATTAACCGGGCGAATGAAATTTTACATCATCTCGAGGAACACGAAGCAGCCAATGTGGATACGGAAACACAGTTCACACCCCCGGCTCCCACTTCGCAAATAAGCCTGTTCGAAGAGCAGGAACAGAAACTGCGTGAAGAGCTGTCAAATATAGATGTCGACAAAATGACGCCAATGGAAGCCTTGCAGAAACTGGATGAAATGAAAAAGGAAGTCGGATTGTAGGAACAAATGGAGCCCGGACAAGTTGAAAGCCCGATCAGAATATCAAAAAGTACACAAACCCGGATAAAAACCCAGTGAGTTATCAGTCAATTACGAAAATTTTTCTCCCGGTGATTCTCGCCGTATTTATCTTCCTCCCGGAGGAGTTACCGGCCATTGAGGTAGCTAAATACGGTTCAGATTATGCCGGAAAAGGCGCGGGGGTGCGCATCCTTTCGATGGGAGGAGCCGGAACAGCGGCAGTGAACGACGTATCTGCCGGGTACTGGAATCCGGCAAAGTTGCATCTGGCCCCGCGGAATAATGTCGGATTTATGCACACCGAATCGTTTGCCGGAGCGGTGAATTTCGATTATGTCGCCGGTCGTCTCCCTGCCGAATCGCATCATCTGGGATTAACTGTGATGCGTTCCGGTGTCGATGAGATCCCGAATACCCAAAGCGCTCTCAAGGATTACGGCAAAGATGGTTTGCCGAATACCGGGGACGCGGGAGAAGGGAATGGGGTCTTTGACACCTTCCCGGATGGTTCCTCTGAGCGCATCGATGAAAGCGCTATTACCTACTTTACTTCAAGCCAGTATACCTTGCTCCTGAGTTATACCCGACCCTATTCGGATAAACTTGCTGTCGGTGCCAATATTAAGTTACTCAGGAATATCATTGCGGACGAATCGGCGTGGGGTATTGGATTTGATTTCGGCGCGTATTACGAGGCAGCGCAATGGATGGAATTCGGCGCATCTCTGAGAAACGCTACCACTACACTGGTTGCCTGGAGTACCGGCCGAAATGAGATCTACAAACCCGAACTCCGACTGGGATTCGCCGGGAACATCCCGATTGCACCATTCAGGATGCAGGTGATTCCGGCTGCAGACCTGATTTATTTTACTGATGGCCGCCGAACAGACGCGTTGTTTAGCGTATTTGGAAGCAGTGTCCAGTATGCCGCCGGTCTGGAAATTGTAATTCAGGAAAATTTGGGTCTCCGGATCGGAACGAGCAGTCTGGAGGATTTTACTGCCGGCCTGGGCATCTCACTGGGACGCGCCCGTCTGGAATACGGATTCACACCGAGCGCATCGCAGGGGGACTTGGGTGAAAGCCATAAAGTTGGGTTACTCTGGCAGTTTTAAACACAACAATTTCTCGCAAAGGCGCGAAGACGCAGAGTACAACCAAATAATAATTAAGTGTCCCACCGGAAAATAATCCCTCGCATTGGTAAGGAGGGAGGCTGACAATATTCGATCTTTCTTCGGGTTTTATTCGTGCAATTCGTGGATACTCCTTTTATAACCGCTATTCAATAATGCCTCCTCTCCGAGACTCTGCTTCGAAAACTGATAACACTTCACTGAAAATCTAAGGTGATGTTTCAAGTTTTTAAACTTGAACACCTGCTCCGGAAGGAGTCCCTGAGGGGAAACACTTTAACACTGGTGTCCTACTTTTTTCTGGGTTCCACAATTACCGACTTCGCAAATTGGTGTCGCACTAATCCCGGTCCGGCATCCCGTGGTTTCGTCACATATTTGCGCTTGGTATACACTACCGGTACCAGGTTGGAGTGTTGCGCCTGACTGTGACCAGCGGCTAATCCCGCGGCATATTCAATGGTCGCTTTTGGCGGCTGCTCAACTCTTTTATTGTCCGATACCGCAATCACATGCGAACCTGGTACATTTTCAGCATGGAACCAGAAATCTTCCTTATGGGCAATGTGGAAAGTTAATTCGTCGTTGTCCCGGGCGGCGCGTCCAACCAGGATCCGCCAGCCATCCGGTGAAATGTATTCGGTATATGGTAATCGCTCCGTTGATTCCGTAGAACGCTGCCCTGGTACCGAAATACCGTGTTCGCTCAATTGGTCTTCTAACTTCTGCAGGGCATCCAGTGAAGTGACGGATTCCAGTTGATCGTAATATTTTTTCAGTTCGGATAATTCCTTGCTTGTCTGGTCAATTTGTTTTTGCAACGCTTCGCGTCCGCGGGTGGTCTTTTTCGCCTTTTCGTAATAAAACTGTGCATTTTCGACAATGGAAAGATCGGGTTTCAGCGTAATTGTGACCTGATCCTTATCTCCGATAATATCCTCCACGGTCACCGATTTTGCGCCTTGTTCGAGATGGTGAAGGTTTGCCATCAGCAGATCACCGAACTTTCTGTACGTTTCTGCTGACTCCCAGTTATCGAGGTCACTTTGCTGCTTTTCCATCCGGCGCTGTAGGCGTTCGATTTTGTTCCCCAGTAACTTTTTAAGATTGGAATGGAGCTGTCGGAATTTTCTCCCCCTGTAATACACGCCGATGTAGTTTGAGTAAGCCTCCTCAATATCCAGTGCCAGGTCCCAGGTGATATCAGGTTTGTGGTGGAGCTTTATCAGGCTGAACTCCGGATGTGGAAGGCGGGATATGTATGCTGTATTCTGTTCTATTTCCCCGATTATCACCTGAACCGTTTCAGCTAAATTTTTTCTCAGGTCTGTCGGGACATCCTGCACCTGCATTTCGATCTGCATGCCAGCCCGGTGCATGGTTTCCCTGGCAAGGTCTCCTGTCCAGTGGGGCAACAGGTAGGTCAGCGCATTTTTGACAGATTTTTCCGCAAACTCGTTCAGGGCATCCACAAACGTGGATTCGAAGTCGGGCGGGAGCGGGTAGGAATAGCCTGAAAATTCCCTGAAATCCGGGATTTGTTTCCGTCCCTGGTCTTTAAAAGAATTGAGAATCTTACCCTGGGCGTTCGCCTGAAATATGTTGGGTGAACCCCCAAAAAATTCGAAATAGAGTATGGTGCCATCGTCAAGATGCCACCGTAATATCCGGTCGCCAGGGATCAACGATATCTCTGAGATAGCAGTATTATAAAATGCCTCAAACAACAGGACTTTCTTCCGTGGGATATTTAATCCGTCTTTGAGGATCAGATACGGCAACTCACTTCGCCCCGAATAGTCGATTCGGACCTGGTGCCGGTCCTTGAGCAGCAGGAAGCTGCACTCATTCTTCTCATAGGTAAATGCCTGTGTGATCTTTGCACCGATAAGACGGGGTGCGATTGTTTGCCAATAATTATTCAGGGTGTACCAATGATTATGCATGGAACGTCAGTGTTACCGTGTTAAAGTGTTCATGTGTTATAGTGTTAGGGGCAAAACAATAAAAGCGACTAGTCCCGGCCTTTTCAAGTTTCGAGTCTCCAGCCTCCAGCCTCCAGCCTCCAGCCTCTATTTTCCAGTTTGGCTAATAATACAAACAGCACGGATGAAAAAAAAGTAGAGTGCTTCGGATTTTCACCGGTACCACAGCTGAGACGGAAGTTGACTTACACTGGGTCTGATTGTATCTTAATTCGCTAAAACAAAAGAGGAGTACCGCGTGGTTTACAGCATGACCGGCTATGGCCGGAACGAAAAGGAATTCGAGACCTATTCCATAGCAGTAGAAGTTCGGTCGGTCAACAGCAGGTACCTGGATATCAATATGAGGTTACCTGATGCGATCAGCATGCACGAAAATGATCTGAAAAAAACCATAAACGGGTATTTTGAACGAGGAAAGGTTTCCGTGAAAATTGCCCTGAATGGCACCGAAGATAAACTTTCTCATTTGACAGTTAATAAGGAATTACTTAACAGTTATGATCATCTGATTCAGGAAATACGCCAGGAATTAAGCCTGGATAATAAACCCGCAATCAGTGATTACCTGAGTATACCGGATTTGATCGGTTATGAGCAGGAGTTGCCAGACGATTCCGAATTATTTGCCAATGTGAAGGATGTCCTAAGCGCCGCCTTACTAGATGTTCAAACCATGCGGGAAAAGGAAGGTGAGTCACTGCGGGATGATATGCTGAAACGTCTCAACTGGTTGAAAGATGCCGTAGAAACAATCAGCCAGGAAGCCGAAGGCAATAGCCAGATAGCAAAAACATCTTTGGAATCCCGGATTGATGAGCTCCTGGATTCGGTCCCGGTGGATCACGAGAGACTGGCGCAGGAGATTGCCTATTTGGCAGATAAGGTGGATATCACGGAGGAAACGGTACGCTTTGCAAGCCATTTGAAACAATTCCGGAATTTGCTGGAGACAGATGGAAGTATTGGCAAGAAACTGAATTTTCTGCTCCAGGAAATGAACCGTGAGATCAATACTATGGGCGCCAAAGCCAACAGCGCAACTATTTCGCATACGGTTGTGGATTGTAAAAATGAAATTGAGAAACTCCGGGAGCAGGTCCAGAATGTCGAATAAATCCGGTCTGCTTGTCTGCTTTGCGTCGCCATCCGGAGGGGGAAAAACAACCGTGTGTCATGCACTGCTGGATCGCCATGAAGATTACAAATTCTCAGTATCCTGCACGACACGAGAGCCTCGACCCAATGAATCCGATGGCAAGGATTACTACTTTTTAACCCGCGACGAATTTGAAGAAAAAATCACGGTTGGCGCATTCGCGGAATACGAGGAAGTTCACGGGAGTTATTACGGAACCTTGCATTCAGCAGTCCGGGCGGCACTTGAAAACCAGCAGGTGCTTCTTGTAGATATTGACGTGAAGGGGGCCATGAGTTTAAAAGAACAATACGGGGAGCAGTGCCTGACAATATTTATTAAACCCCCGAGTATAGACGTGCTGAAGAAGCGATTGATTAGCCGGGGGACGGAAACGGAAAGCAGCTTCGAGCGTCGAGTGCACCGGATATCCATGGAAATGGAATTGGGGAAACATTTTGATCAGCAAGTCATAAATAACACACTTGACGATACAATAGACGAAGTTGAAACAATTATCGAAAACAAACGCACACGAGTAATGGAGGCAATGAGCAATGGCAGTTGAAACAATTTCTTTTCGGGAATTGGAGGAACAGACACCCGATACATTCGAGGCAATTATTGTGATGGCGAAGCGAGCGCGGCAGGTAAATGCTGAACGGTTAGCCAAGATGGAACTTCCCGCGTTCATGGAAGACACTGATGATGAAGAAGCGGGATTTGACCGTGAAGATTTAGAAGATGTGGACTTTGACGGGATTGAAAAGGCGACCACATTTGCTATCCGCGAAATGCTGAACAGTGAACTCACCTTCCGATATAAGGGCGAAGAGACAGAAGAATCAGACGATGGCAAAATCGAAGCAGCCAAAGCCGAAGATTCTGACTGATAGGCTGCAGGGACGAACCATTGCAATAGTCCTGACTGGTGGGCACGATGCCTACCCTGTAATTGAATTACTGTCACAGTTGGCGAGCACAACAGCTGTAAAAATCCGTTGCTGGGTTGACAATGAGACCAGCCGATTTCTCACGGATGATTTATTTCACCAATTCGGTAAAAGTGCAATTTTTCATCCCGGCTCCGCTGAAGAAGTTGGAACCGACGCTTCGTTCCAAACAGCCGACGCACGGCTGATCCTGGATTTTTCAAAGCAATACGAATTACGCGCTTTCGCAACTGAAATAGATAGAAAGGGAACCGCTTCCTATTTGTATGTTGCCCCGGAATTTTCAGGGCGACACAGTAACATTACTCATATAGAATTTGCAGGGAATTGGGGACCGGTGTTTGAAAATGTAGCCACCCAGTGTACACCGGAGAACAATTGGACGGGGAAAAACGTACTGGTAACTGCTGGTCCAACTCGGGAGGACATCGATCCCATCCGGTATATTACCAACAGAAGCAGTGGAAAGATGGGATTCGCGCTGGCGCGGCAGGCAGCAATATACGGGGCAGCAGTGAACTTGATTGCTGGTCCGGTAACCCTTGATATACCCTATGGCGTACACACAATAGCAGTACGAACGGCAGATGAAATGTTGGAAGCTGCTCTTAATTACTACACCGATGCCGATATTGTGTTTGCTGCTGCAGCAGTTGAAGATCTGAAACCGGTTAAGGTGGCGGAAAACAAGATAAAGAAACAGGGAAAGATTCAGATAGAATGTGAGTCTGCGGTTGACGTATTGGCAGCATTGGCGTCACAGAAGAGCCATCAGTTTCTGGTCGGATTCAGCGTGGAAACCGAAAAAATCGTGCAGAATTCACGGGAAAAACTGGCCCGGAAATCACTGGATATGATTGTGGTAAATAATCCCCGGGAATCCGGAGCCGCATTTCAGCATGAAACCAACAAGGCCACAGTACTCACACGCGACGGGCAAACGCTTCAACTTCCATTGATGACCAAGGACGAATTAGCGGAGAGGTTACTGGAACTTTCGGGCAAGGCAATACAGGACAATGCCCGATAATTTCGATTCGGTCCGGGAGTACCTCAGGCAACAGGCGGAACTGTTTCCAGAAGATTTCTATATTCGTGGAAAGGAAACCCGGGCATCAGATATTATTTCCGAAATCCAACTGGCATATGAACCGGATAAGCCTCCGTACGAACCACCGGCTTCCGGGCAGTTGGCTGATTATGAAAAACAGATTCGCGGGTGCAAACGTTGTCCGCTTGGTGATTCGCGGACGCAGTTTGTATTTGGGGCCGGTGACAAGAATGCCGATTTGATGTTTGTTGGCGAAGCGCCGGGATACCATGAAGATCAGCAGGGTGAACCGTTTGTGGGTGAGGCAGGCCAACTGTTGGACAAAATCCTGGCGGCCATCAACCTGAAGCGGGAGGATGTATTTATCGGAAATGTGCTGAAATGCCGTCCTCCCAATAACCGGGATCCTCGGAAAGAAGAAATCGAAAAGTGCGAGCCGTATCTCATCGAACAGATAAAACTGGTCCAACCCCGGGTAATTATCGCGCTTGGGCGCGTTGCAGGGAATACCTTACTGAGGAAATCCACGTCCTTAAAAGATCTCCGGGGACGTACCTGGGATTATCACTGTACTGATTTGGTCGTGACGTATCATCCGGCAGCATTACTCAGGAACCAAAAATTAAAAAAGCCAACCTGGGAGGATTTTCAAAAAATTCAACGAAATTATCTGTCAAATAAAGACAGGTGATTGATACTAACGGAACTATCATTATATTTAAATACGAACTAGAATTTTTTACTATTTTTCCGACAACTACGTAAATAGAAATATGGCAGAATCACAATCCAATCAGGGACGAGTTCCGCCACAATCACTGGAGGCGGAACGTGCAGTATTAGGCGCGATGATGCTGGAGCCAGAGGCAGTAGGCCGGGCCCTGGAACTCCTGGAAGAATCAAACTTCTACCGGGAGAGTCACCGGAAGATTTTCCGGGTGATGAGTACACTTTTTGAGAAGAGTGAACCGATTGACCAGTTAACGGTGGCTGAGGAGCTGTCTAACCGGGACCAGTTGGAGGATATCGGCGGCGCGTATGAACTGAGTAAATTGCTGGAAATCCCCTCCGCAGCCAATTTGGATTATTATGCCAAAATTGTATTGGAAAAATCCACCTACCGCCAACTCATCAATGTCGCTACTGAGACGATCACGGCTGCGTACGAACAGGGAGAGGACGTCAACGAACTCCTCGACCGGACCGAAAATGCCATCTTCCGTCTGTCCGATAGGCGGTTAAAAGGCGGTTTTCAGCCGATCGAACCCATTATGACACGCACCATGGAAACCATTGAATCATTCCATGAGATGCAGGGGGGAGTGACCGGCATCCCCACGGGTTTCTCGGATTTGGATGAATTAACGTCAGGGTTTCAGCCTGCAGACCTCATTATTATTGCCGGTCGTCCATCCATGGGGAAAACGGCGTTCGCATTAAATATTGCGAGAAACGTCGCATTAAATACCGATACCGGGGTGGGAATTTTTAGTTTGGAAATGGCGAATTACCAGTTAGCAATGCGTCTGCTTTGCAGTGAGGCTCGTGTAAGTTCGCATCTGCTGCGAACCGGACGGTTGCCTAAGGCATTGTACAGTAATTTATCCCGGGTTGTCGGCAAGCTGGCTGATGCACCCATCTTTATCGATGATACACCGTCCTTACCTATCCTGGAACTTCGGGCCAAGGCTCGACGTCTAAAAACCGAACATAACATCGGTATGATTGTGGTGGATTATTTACAACTGATGCGGGGACCAAGGTCTGCTGAAAGCCGTCAGCAGGAAATTTCTGAGATTTCGCGGGCACTCAAGGCCCTGGCAAAGGAAATTGAGGTGCCGGTTGTTGCGCTCTCCCAGCTGTCACGAGCTGTGGAATCCCGGGGCGGAGATAAACGCCCGATGCTCTCCGACCTGAGGGAATCCGGCGCAATTGAACAGGACGCAGACGTGGTAATGTTTGTGTATCGAAAAGAACACTATTTACGCCACGATGATCCCGAGTACGATGAGATAGAGGGCAAAGCTGAAATCATCATTGGGAAACAGCGGAACGGGCCGGTTGGGACTGTGAATATGACGTTTGTCAAGGATTACGCGAAATTCGAGGATGCCGCCCGTTATGATGACCAACAATATGCAAACCAAGCATTTTAGTTATGAGCAAGGTTGGTTTACTGAAACGTATCGTCTCGAATGAGACTGAAGAATCGTATAACAAACAATTCCGCGAGCTGGCGGAAATCGTTGAGACATATCACGAAAACGGTTCCGCGCAGATCGAAAGGTTGTGGGAGGCATACCAGTTTGGCCAAAAAGCCCATGACGGACAACTTCGGAAATCCGGTGATCCCTACTTCGATCATTGTGTGGAGGTTGCCAAGATTCTGGCTGACCTGCATATGGACACCACCACGATAATCGCAAGTTTACTGCATGATGTGGTCGAAGATACCGGATATGCGCTGGAAGATGTGGAGGAAAAGTTTGGTGAAGACGTGTCAAGTCTGGTTGACGGAGTGACCAAATTAGGTGATATCAAATTCAAAAGCCGCCAGGAAAAACAGGCCGGGAATTTTCGAAAGATGCTGCTTTCGGTGGCTGAGGATATCCGGGTTATTATCATCAAGTTTGCGGACAGGCTGCATAATATGCGGACACTGGAATATCTGCCTCCGATTAAACAACGCCGGATTGCGATTGAAACGCGGGATGTGTATGCGCCGCTGGCTCACCGCCTTGGTATTGCCAAACTCAAATGGGAAATGGAAGATCTTGTCCTGAAAACGCTGGATCGGGAGGCCTATTATAACATCCAGCAGGGTATCGCTGAAAAGCGGAAAGAGCGCGAAAAGTATATCGAACGATTTGCCGAACCGATCCGGGAGCAGTTAAAAGACTATTCGATTAATGCGAAAATAGTCGGACGGCCGAAGCATTTTTACAGCATTTACGGCAAGATGAAGCGTCGGAACAAACCCATCGACGAAATATATGACCTGCTTGCAATTCGTATTATCGTTGACCGCGTGGAAGGATGCTATACCGTTCTAGGTATTATTCATCAGTTGTTCACACCGGTACAGGACCGGTTTAAAGATTTCATCGCCACTCCGAAGATCAATGGGTATCAATCTATTCATACCACGGTTATCGGACCGGATGGGAAAATGGTGGAAATTCAAATTCGTACCCATGAGATGAACAAAACAGCCGAAGAGGGTGTTGCTGCACACTGGCGCTACAAGGAGGGAGAAGAGAGCGACGAGGATGTCGATAAACAGGTGAAATGGCTCCGGGATTTAGTCGAAATACTCCAGAATGATTCGGAGAATCCCAAGGAGTTCATGAATACCCTGAAAATTGACCTGTTTAAGGATGAGATCTTTGTCTTCACTCCGAAGGGCGATCTCAAACAGCTGCCAAAAGGCTCGACACCGGTCGATTTCGCGTTCGAAGTTCATACTGAAGTGGGATTGCATTGTATCGGTGCCAAGCTGAACGGAAAAATTGTTCCCCTGAATACCGAAATCAAAAGCGGTGACACCGTGGAAATCATCACCAGCGATACCCAGTCACCGAGTTACTCCTGGCTGAAGTTTGTGAAAACAACCAAGGCAATTTCTGCGATCAAGCGGTGGATACGCCGGAACCAATTTGAGGAAAGTGTAAAACTTGGTAAGGAGATCTTGGAGAAAGAAATCCGCCGGCTGGAAACGGAGGTCTCGTATTCACAGATCAAGGATGCGTACAAAGATCTCGGATATGAAAAAGCTGACAACCTCTTCGCAGCCGTCGGCAACGGTGAAGTGACCGTCAAGGAACTTGTCCAGAACCTGTCGCCGGAAAAAGAAGTCAAGGAAGTGGATGAAGGCGCCGATCGGGACAAGTTTTTCTCCCTGGCACGAAAAAAAGCCAAGGGGGTACAGGTGCAGGGCATCAGCAATATGATGATTAAGTTCAGTAACTGTTGCAGTCCCATCCCAGGGGATCCGATTATTGGTTTTGTCACCCGGGGACGTGGAGTGTCTATCCACCGGAGTGACTGTAAAAATATCCCGGCCCTGTTAAAAGATGAGGATCGAAAAATAGAAGTGGATTGGGATGTGGCCAAAGATCAGAGTTTCATGGTGCGTCTCAAACTCCTTGCTGAGGAGCGGAAAGGGTTTTTGCGCAACGTCACCGAGGCCTTATCGGATTACGAAACGAATATCCTCTCGGTAGACCTGAAAGTGGAAGGTGCGCTTATTACCTGCATCCTGGTAGTTGAGGTTGAAAATCTCAAACAACTGAACAAAGTAATGAATCGTATCCGTACCGTAGATACCTTAATTAGCGTCGAACGGGAATAACCAACGCTAAATACAATAATATTCTTGATTTAGCCTGCAGTGGAATCTAAATTTTCATGATTTTCAATTAGCTACCGCAAAGGAGTTTTTTTATGTCAGTCACTTATACCAAGAAAGATGTGGCCCGTCGGACAGCTGAAGCAGTGGATGAAAAAATTTATCTGACCGAGAAAATTGTTGACGGTTTTTTTGATACGCTCCGCGAAATGATGAGTGAAGACAGGGAACGAGTTCGTATTGAAATTCGAAATTTTGGCGTGTTTGAAGTGAAGCCGACCAAGGCGAAACCCAAGGCACGCAATCCACGGACCAACGAGGAAATTTATGTGCCACCCCGGAAAAAAACCCATTTCAAACCAGGGAAACTGTTGCGGGAAGTATTGAAAAAGCCACTGGACGAATGGGATAATCCCGGCGAACTTGAAGACTAAACAAATCCGGAACAGATTGGAGTATTAAAAAAAGCCGCATTGATCACAGGTGCGGCTTTTATTCTTTTTATGAGCATGCCCGGCAGAATACTTGCATTGGATTACGGCACTAAAAAAGTTGGTGTTGCGATTACCGATCCGCTCCAAATTACAGCATCCCCGCTGGATACACTGCGATACCGTGACAAAAAAGACCTTCTGGCGCAAATACAAAATATCATTGATACCAGGGAAATCGTACGGGTCGTCATCGGGGTACCTTATACCCTGAATGGGGGAAAAAGCGCATTTACCGAACAGGTGGAAGAATTTATCGATTGGTTTACGGAACAAATTGATGTGCCGGTTATCAGGCTTGATGAACGGTTTACTTCCGAAGATGCCAAAGCCACGCTAATTGAGATGGGGGTAAAGACAGGGCATAATAAAGAGAAGGTAGACGCAATGGCTGCCTCGCACCTTTTGCGGTATTACCTGGACAGCCGACCAAAGGAGAATCAGCCATAAACGATTCAGACATGCAATCCACCGCCTGGTGGCAGACTCCCTCGGCGAAAGCCTTTTTCGCCGGCGCCATCCTTACTTTGAGTTTTCCACCGTTGCCACTCGGCTTTATGGCCTATATTGGTCTGATTCCTTTTTTTTATGCACTTTCGCAGACGAACGGGAAGCATGGGTTCCGGCTGGGATATATCGCAGGACTTGTCTATACCGGCGGTATGATTTTTTGGATCGGATTAAACAGCGGAACCTATCGCTGGGCTGCGATTCTGTCTGCCGCGATGGCTGTAGCCTTTATGGCACTGAATTTTGCCCTGTTTGGATGGGCGCTCGGGTATCTGATCAAAAAAGAGATTCCGGGAAAATATTGGTGGGCACCGGTCCTGTGGGTTTCGGTTGAATTTTTACGTTCATTCGGGACACTCATTATGCCGTGGGTGAACTTGAGTTTATCCCAAACTCACTACCTCCCGGCGATCCAGATGGCCGGTATCACCGGTATGTATGGTGTCAGTTTCTGGGTGGTAATTCTCAGTGTGGTTATTTTTCAATACCTCTCGGCCAAAGATGAAGGAGAACCTGCCTGGAAGTGGGGAATCGTCGCCGGGATTGTCTATATAATTCCATTATTGTATGGCACGATTGTCCTGCAGGTATTACCCGGGCATGACAAGGATACTCATCTGATAAAAGTGGCGGTTATCCAGCCCAATGTTGATCCGAATCAAAAATGGAATAGGGATTTCAGGCAACAAAATTTTAACTTACTGCTATCCCTGACGGAGCAGGGGCTTCGGCAAAATCCGGATATCGTGGTCTGGCCGGAGTCGGCGACACCGTCTTACCTGCGATTTAACCGGTACGGCTACCTGGGGGTTGTCCGTGAACTCGTTGATTCTACAGGAGTACCTATTCTAACCGGTACCCCGGATTGGGAACCTCCTGCAGACAATACCGCCGCGAGTAAACGGGGGAATTATTACAACGGAGCGATCCTGATAGAACCGAGGAAGCCGGTGACTCAATTGTATCGAAAAATAAAGCTGGTACCTTTTGCCGAATATGTCCCGTTCGAAAGAATATTTGGATTTTTTAACAAATTTGACCTCGGACAAGGACTATTTACGCCCGGAGAAAAATACACGGTATTTCACCATGAGAATACCACGAATACGAATATGAGCGTCGCTATATGTTATGATTCCAGTTTTCCGAAATTAGTTCGTAAATTTCGGGTTAAAGGCGCCGAGTGGCTGGCTATTATTACGAACGATGCCTGGTTTGGAAATTCCTCCGGGCCGTTTCAGCATGCGGAATGGGCGAAAATGCGTGCCGTGGAAAACCGTATACCGATTGCACGGTCCGCCAATACGGGAATTTCCATGCTGATTGACGGGTGGGGACGGGTCCAGGAAGAATTACCGTTGAATGCACAAGGGGTATTGGTGGATACCCTTGAGACCGACTTGGCACCTACGTTTTATGCGCGGTTTGGAAATGTTTTTGGTGTTATTATCACGCTGCTGGGATTTGGGGGGCTTGCGTGGGGAGTCGTAAAAAAATGAGGGCAATTTGTTTCGCACTGGTATTGATCACCTCGTTCACTCCGGTACGTGGATTCGCCCAGGATACTCCTGCCGATATAGTCCGGAAGACACTGGATGCGGTTACCAATGAATTTTTGAGCCAACTCGATACCTCCTTCCACATTACCCGGGTTTTTCCTGTCGTCTCATCTGAATTACCTGAGGACCAAATTCAACCGGTCATTGATCTCTGGCGCCGATCTCTGCACGCCGCGGGGAAGGAAGTCTATGTAAATCCGCAGACCGGAACTTATCGGACGGAACTGCGTGTAGATACATACACAATTCTTGTGAACAGCGAAAAGTCCGGATGGTTCGGGAAACAGCGATTTTCCGGGGTAATGAATTTGAGTGGGGATGTGTTGGTAGCGGATACTTCAGGCAAAGTGATACATACAACCACTTTTGAATTTTCCGAATCGTTTGAGACCAGCAAGAAACAGGATGTCTGGTTTGCAGAAGAGACTCAACAACATTTTCCTGTCCGCTACTCAAATTTACAGGATCATCCTGAAATTCGGACTATTTTGTTAGCTGTAACCAGTGCTATGATAATTTATTTGTTTTATTCAATGCGAGGATAATATGCGACAGTCGTTTGCCATTTTCCTGGGGATGATTCTGGGGATAAGTACCCCGGTATTCTCACAACTGTGTAATGGGTTTTCCAATAACAATACCGTTTCAACCATCGGCCTTAAATATGCGCAGACCGGAGCTGTAACCGGTTTTCCAACTGGATTGGGGGATTTAACCGGCGACTTCGTTCAAACCGGAAAAAAGAAGGCAATACTCGCCTCATTGATTTTGCCCGGCACAGGTGAACGCATGCTGGATGCCGACGCTCGCGGGACTTTTTTTACTGCTACTGAGGCAGTGCTGTGGTTGGGCCTATTAGGATTTTCCGTGTATTCGGACTGGCGTGAACAGGATTATCAGTCGTATGCGAAGCATCATGCTTCAGTCGACGCCCGGGGAAAAGACGGACAATACTGGATCAACATCGCCGGATACGATAATATCCATGAGTATAACACCGTAAAGTTACAGAACAGGTCTCCGGAAGATGTCTATCCAATTACAGAGAAATACTCCTGGGACTGGGAATCGTTTGATGCCAGATATAAGTATGATACCATGCGCATTGAGAGCAGGGTAGTAAGCCAATATGCTACTTTTATGGTGGGAGCGATTGTGTTCAACCATCTGGCAAGTGCTCTGGACGCAACCTACCTGTACAATTCCCGGCTCGAAGCCACGGAGAATTCTGTTGCATATCGAATCGGTGTTCCATTACCCTGAATGAATACTCTGAGAGCGTTGTAAACCGAATGGTCCCTGCGAAAACAAGCCAACGTGCAAGACACTGGCATCCCTTTTCCCTTATCCCGACAGGACTGTTCTTCGCGGTGACCATCGCAATTAGCCGGTCCCCCTTTTTCATCGCTGAAATCGTACTTTTTGCTGTGATCCTTCTTTGTCTGCTGGGTGCGTCCGTAAAAAACGTCCTGCATGCCGTCAGATTTTTCCTCTGGATGCTTCCGTTCACATTTTTCATGCATCTCTTGCTAACCCCTGCCGGCTGGCAGTTCCTTGGGAACATTATCGACGGGATTCTGGAATTAGCCTTACTTGAGCCAGCGATGGCATTTACACTGCAGATATTTGGTTTTATCTATATCATGGGGGCACTATCCCTGTTGACTTCGGCGGACAGGGTGATTACCAGTCTGCACAGTTTACAGAAGCCCCTTCGAAAAATTCATCTGCCAGTGGACAATGTTTTCCAAATTTTGAATATCGGGTTACGCTTTTTTCCGCTGTTACGCCAGGAAGCAAATAAACTCCAGGAGGTCCGGCGCGGACTCGGGATCGGCCGGACTGATTCCCTCGTTGAGCGGGTGAAATTACAAATGTACTCAATTGTACCACTGTTTGTTGGGACACTTCACCGTGCAGAAACCGTATCTCAAATGATGAACTTGCGCGGATTTATCCCCGGACAACCCCGATCATCTTATTTGGTGGTTTCCTGGCGCTACCGGGATACTGTATTGCTGGCAGTCGTTCTCATCCTTGGAGCAGGTGTCACTTTGAGATGAGTCGGTTGGCGATGCTAATTGAATATGATGGAGCACAATACCATGGATGGCAGATCCAAAAATCTGACCCTACGGTTCAACAGTATCTGGAAGACGCCTTCCGGGAGCTGACCCAGGAATCGGTCAACGTTATCGGATCAGGCCGAACGGACACCGGAGTCCATGCCAGAGGCCAGGTTGCCCATTTTGATAGTCCGAGGAAAGACTTCACACCGGAGATTTACAGACGCGGACTCAACGCAAACCTTCCGGCGGATATCCTGATTAAAGACTGTGTCCGGGTTCCGGATGAATTCCATGCCCGGTTTGATGCCAGTCGCCGCGATTATGAGTATTCCCTGATAAAGGATCCTATAGCATTGGGTCGGCAATACGTCTGGTACGTCCGGGGTTCCTTCGACGTCTCACTCTTGCACACTGCAGCTAAATTTGTAACAGGTGAACACGATTTCACATCGTTTATGAGTGCACGTTCAGACGTCGAAAACACCCGTTGTCACATCATAAAATCTTCTTGGAATATCGGTTCAAAACGGTTACGCTATCTTGTCTATGGCGACCGATTTTTACACAATATGGTTCGGTGTTTGGTCGGGACGATGATGGAAGTCGCCAAGGGGCGATACACGTTAGATGAGTTCCGTGAATTCATTGAAAACCCGGATAAAAACGCACCTGTTGTGCGGGCTCCGGCTCATGGATTAGTGCTGGAAAAGGTGCATTATCCGCGGGAACTCTTCTCGCGGAGGTAACGTAAATTTTTGATTGTTGAACAGATGAAATTGTAAAAAAATGAGACAGACAAAAATCCTTTTGCTCTTTTTTGTGGTATTAGTTGTCACAAGTTCCGGATGGACACAAACAACCACCAGGGATGTCCAAAACAAGATCAACCGGGAGCGGCAGACGTCGATTACCGAGGCCATTGCGAAGGTGAGTCCGGCGGTGGTTGGCGTGAATGTCACACAAATACGGCGATACAGGGCGCATCCCTTCTTCAATGATCCGTTGTTCAATATGTTTTTTGGGGATACTTACCAGCAAAAGGTTCAAAATCTCGGTTCAGGATTTATTGTGAGTGAAGATGGTTATGTATTAACCAACTCGCATGTTGTGGAAGGTGCCACAGAAATCGTGATCACGACGCCGGGTGGTGAACAGCATGCTGGTGAGCTGGTTGGCATTGATAACGTCTCCGATCTGGCACTAGTGAAAATCCAGGGAAATGATTTTCCGTCTGTCACCTTCGGCAATTCCGATGATATTGTTATCGGGGAGTGGGTTGTCGCTCTTGGGAATCCATTTGGTTTGTTTGATGTCTCCTATCAGCCGACCGCGACTGCCGGAATTATCAGTGGTACGCATATGGATTTTGGCGAGCAGAGCAAAGGGCAGCGATATCAAGACATGATACAAACTGATGCGTCCATAAATACCGGTAACAGTGGCGGTCCGCTCGTCAATGCGAATGGCGATGTTATCGGGATCAATACATTTATTTTCACCGGCGGCGGATACAGCCAGGGATCCATCGGAATAGGGTTCGCTATCCCGATTAACCGTGCAAAACAGATTATGGCCGACCTGAAAGAACACGGTAGGATTGATTGGAGCTTTGATACTGGCCTGAAAATCCAGGAAGTGGACCAACATATTTCCAGCGCACTGAACCTGCCGGTCAATGATGGTCTTATCGTGACAGGAGTCGAAAATGGCAGTCCGGCAGCGAAGGCTGGGATCAAGGTTGGTGATATTATCACTGAGGCGGCCGGCGAGCCGATTCGGAGTGAGCGTGATATTTTCGATGCTATTCAGAATAATTACCTGCATGCCGGAGATGTTCTGAATCTGAAGGTTTGGCGGGACGGGGATGCAAAGACTGTAAAATTAAAGTTAGAATCGGTGAGATAGCATGATTGAGCGATACAGCACACCAGAGATGTCGCGGATTTGGTCTGACGAAAACAAGTATCGCACCTGGCTGCAGGTGGAATTGGCAGTATGTGAAGTGCAGACAGAGCGGGGAGTTATCCCTGAAGATGCGATGCAGACTCTTCGGGACAAGGCGGATTTCGATATTCAACGCATCGAGGAGATTGAAGCCGAAGTCAAACACGATGTGATCGCCTTCCTGACTTCCGTATCCGAATTTGTCGGTCCGGACAGTCGATTTGTCCATATGGGGATGACCTCATCTGATCTGCTTGATACGTCACTGGCATTGCAGATACGTGAAAGCGGACAGATAATCTCCGGCGTACTGGAAGAATTCCATCTGGTCCTGGGTGACCAGGCTTCGAAGTATGTGGATACGGTGATGGTGGGCCGCAGCCATGGTATCCATGCTGAGCCGATCACTCTCGGGCTTAAATTCGCGCTGTGGTATGAGGAAATCGGGCGGAACATGGCCCGCCTTGACCAGGCGTTGGAAAATCTGCGAGTGGGCAAGATATCGGGTGCAGTGGGTACATACCAGCACCTGGATATGGAAGTCGAAAAAAGGACCTGTGAGCGGCTTGATCTGGAGCCAGCACCGATTTCCAATCAAATTATCCAGCGGGACCGGCATGCCGAATTACTCTCGGTGCTGGGATTAATCGGATCATCCCTCGATAAGATTGCAACAGAAGTTCGGCATCTCCAAAAGACGGAAACGCTGGAATTATCCGAGCCGTTTTCCAAAGGGCAAAAAGGGTCGTCAGCCATGCCGCACAAAAAGAACCCGATCACGTGTGAGCGTATCTCCGGAATGGCGCGGCTATTGCGCGGGTACAGCCAGACCGCTATGGAAAATATTCCACTCTGGCACGAGCGGGATATTTCGCACTCGTCTGTGGAACGAATCATTTTTCCAGACGCCACAACGTTAGTACATTACATGCTACTGAAAATGATACCGCTGATGAAAAATATCGTCGTGTTTCCGGACAATATGGAACGGAACCTGAATGAAACAAACGGATTGGTATATTCCCAGGAAGTACTGTTAAAGCTCGTGAGCAGCGGGTTAACCAGGGAGAAAGCCTACAAAATGGTACAAGATACTGCTATGCAGGTCTGGGAGCAGGATCGGGACTTTCTAACTCTGTTAAAAGACCAGCCGGAGATAATGGAACACATCCCGGAATCCGAACTGGAGGAGTGTTTTTCCCCGAAAAAAGTGATCCGGAATGCACATAAAATCTTACGAAGGTTGGGGCTGGAATAGGATAAATGTTTATGGCAAAAGAAGGGTATCCAATTGTTGGTATTTTCCTCCTGTTCGCTGCGGCTTTTGGTCTAGCATGGATTGTCGCCGGATCAGTTATCTGGACGCTATTATGTATAGTCAGCGGGATTCTCACTCTTTTCAGTTTTTACTTTTTTCGGGATCCGGAACGGGATATTCCGCAAGACCCCGGAAAGATTATAAGCCCTGCGGATGGGCGAATTGTTGCCATTCATCCAGTCAGGGATGAGTTCGTCGGAGATGAGGCGATCCGGATTTCCATCTTTTTGAATATTTTTAATGTCCACGTCAACCGGGTACCATGCACCGGGAATGTAGTCGACTCCAGATATAAACCGGGGAAATTTCTGGCAGCGTTTGATGAGCGCACTTCAGAGGTAAACGAACAAACAATTATCGACCTGGAAAATCAGCGATTCAAAGTGCGGATGAAGCAGATAGCCGGTTTGATTGCGCGGCGTATTGTGAACTACCTCAAGCCAGGCGAAAAAGTGATCATGGGACAGCGCTTCGGGCTGATCAAATTTGGCTCCAGAGTTGATGTGGTTGTTCCGGCGAAAACAGTTATTCAGGTGGAACTGAAGGAAAAAGTTATTGGTGGTGAAACCGTATTGGGGGAGTGGCATGAGCTTTAAAAAGGCCATGTTCCCCAGTATGCTAACCCTGTTTAACATGTTTGCAGGGTTTCTGGCGATCGTCGAAATATTCCACGAACAGTATGCGGTTGCCATCTGGTTAATAATTTTTGCGGCGGTTTTTGACGGGCTGGACGGCAAATTAGCTCGTCTGATCGGCAATACCTCCGATTTTGGCATCGAGTTTGACTCCATGGCGGACCTCGTGTCATTCTGCGTGGCGCCGTCTTTTCTCATTTATCGTCTCTACGCCGTTGACCTGGGGATCCTTGGAGCCATAATGGCGTTTTTCCCTTTGATGTTCGGTTCCATTCGATTGGCACGATTTAACCTCCAGACAACTGAAGAGCCGGTCCCGTATTTTATTGGATTACCAACACCGGCAGCGGCGCTCTCTATAATCGCGTTTCCATTGTTTTATCAGACGCTTGGCGATTGGCCGGGGAATGCGAAAATCATGCTGCCGTACGTTATTGTGCTCTCATTTCTGATGGTGAGTCATGTGCCATACCCCAAAATGCCACGGTGGACCTTCACAGCAGGTCGTGGAAATACGATACGGTTGATTGGGCTGATTATCGCAATAACGGCGTTAGTTATCGTGCCGGGAGAATCATTACTGGTTATTGCGGTACTGTTTAACGTCGGCGGGATCATCCGGTGGATGGCCGGGTACGAAAACCAAGAGGAAATTATCGAACCCTTAACCAAGTAAGGATTGATAGTGAAAGCACTTGTCACAGTTCATTACAAACAGGGAATTCTTGATCCACAAGGCAAGGCGGTCCAAAATGCCCTGAAAAGTCTGGGTATTACAGGTGTCTCCGAAGCCCGGGTCGGTCGGCATATTGTGTTACAGTTCCCGGAGAGTAAGAAGTCCGAAGCCGAGGAACAGACAAAAAATGCATGTGAAAAAATCCTTGCCAATCCGGTGATCGAAGATTATGAATATGAATTAGTGGAGAATGACCAATGAAATTTGGTGTCGTCGTTTTTCCGGGTGCCAATTGCGATCATGATGCCTACCATGTGGTAAAACATGTGTTGAGTGAATCCGTGGTGTACCTCTGGCATAAGGAACACGATTTACAGGAAGTGGATGTGGTGATCCTGCCAGGAGGGTTTTCCTACGGTGATTACCTCCGTTCCGGCGCCATCGCCCGCTTCTCGCCGATTATGCACGAGGTAAACAAGTTTGCAAAAGACGGGGGGCTCGTGCTCGGGATCTGCAACGGATTTCAGGTGTTGACAGAAGCCGACCTTTTGCCTGGGGCTTTGATTCCCAATACCAGCACCAGGTTCGAGTGTAAAACCGTTGCACTTCGGGTGGAAAATACCGACACCCCATACACAGAGAAGTATGCCGTGAACGATATCCTGCGAATGCCGATCGCACATGGAGAAGGTCGCTATCATGCCGATCAGGCAACACTGGACTTGTTAGAGGAAAATGAACAAGTTATCTTTCGCTACGTAAATACTAAGGGTGAGCCGACAACAGAGGCAAATCCGAACGGCAGCCTCAATAATATCGCAGGCATTTGCAATGACCAGCGAAATGTACTGGGAATGATGCCCCATCCGGAGCGAGCCTGCGAACCTGTGCTGGGATTATCGGATGGACTGTCTTTGTTTCAATCACTGGTAAACCAGCAGGTGGTAAAGGTATGACAACCAGGCAGCGATCTATTGGAATAATTATTATCGCGCTGATCGCCGGGGCTATGATTGGCACTTTATTTGGCGAAATTCTCGGGATGACCCTGCCCGATGGTGTGGTGAAGGAACTGTTCTTGCGTTCGGTAACCCTGTCACTGGGACCAACAACGCTGGATCTGCTGATTGTCAATTTTACCCTGGGCTTTTCGTTCAAACTGAATTTCAGTGGCATAATCGGTTTGGGCATTGCCTATTATTTGTTACGTTATTTTCGGTAGAAAGGAGACGGGAATGGGCGCATTAGGACCGACAGAACTGATCATTATTCTGGCGATAATTTTACTGCTGTTTGGCGCGAAAAAACTTCCGGAACTGGCACGTGGTCTTGGCCGCGGTGTGAAAGAGTTTAAAGACGCTTCCCGGGAGCTGACTGACGATATAAACGATATCAATCTGAAGTAATTTTTCAGATGATACAAAGGGGGCCATTATGGGTTCTTTAGGACCAACCGAACTAATTATTATTCTGGCTATTATTCTGTTATTATTTGGCTCAAAAAAACTACCGGAATTAGCCAGGGGACTCGGTCGCGGTATTCGGGAATTCAAGGATGCGACGAATGAAATTACGAATGAGATTAAGAATGCTGAGCCAACTCAGGAGAAACGGGAACTCAACCGGGACGACGAGGAGTACGAACCCGGGGAAGAGGAAACAGACGAGACCCCGCCCGATAAAGAATAACTGTAATAGTCACTGTTGAATATTATCGATTGTGCGAGTAAAGTAAGCATCTCATGACCTCAGAGGACTTTCTTGGGAAAATTGACCGTTCCTTGAAGGCGTTGGACCGTCACCGGGATTTGAATGCCTTCATCTACGCAGACCCGGAAGAGATCTCCGCGGCTGCCGAATCGTATGCTGCGGGTCTCGATGATAAAGTCGGTCTGCTTGTCGAAAAAACTATCGGCATTAAAGACAATATCAACGTCGCGGGAATGCCAACTACCTGCGCCTCACATATTCTGGATGATTATCAGTCTCCGTTTGACGCCACGGTTATTAAAAATATCAAAGAGGCGGACGGATTTATCTTCGGTAAAACGAATATGGACCAGTTCGCCATGGGATCCTCGAACGAACATTCGTATTATGGGGTTGCGAAAAACCCTGTCGACCTTACCCGGGTCCCCGGGGGATCAAGCGGCGGTTCAGCTGCAGCGGTTAAAGCGGGTATCGTCGATATCGCTCTCGGCTCGGAAACCGGGGGATCTGTCCGCCAACCGGCATCCTTTTGCGGTGTGGTCGGACTGAAACCAACATACGGCCGGGTTTCACGGTACGGGTTGGTTGCGTTTGCCTCATCATTCGACCAGATCGGTCCGTTTGGCCGAACGGTGTCTGACGTTGCTGCATTAACCCGGATCATCGCAGGACATGATCCCAATGATTCCACCACCGTGGATATTCCCGTCCCGGAGTATCTGGAAGACCCTATCAACTCTGTCAGTGATTGGACTATTGGGGTGCCGAAACAATATTTCGCCGAGGGCCTTGAGCCGGATGTCAGGGCAGGGATCAAGTCGGTAATTCAATGGTTGGAGGAGCAGGGAGCGACCCTCGTTGACATCGATGTCCCGCACGCGGAATACTCCATTGCAACGTATTATATCCTGACTACTGCGGAAGCGTCGTCGAATCTCGCCCGGTTTGACGGGATGCGCTATGGACTCCGGGAAGAGGATTCCGGGCTGGAGGAGACGTATTTAAACACTCGCAGTGAAGGATTTGGTGAGGAAGTGAAGCGGCGCATAATGCTCGGCACCTATGTCCTCTCCGCAGGATATTACGAGGCCTATTACTCGAAAGCCCAAAAAGTACGTCGTCTCATAAAATCGGATTTCGATAGCGCATTCAAACAAGTCGATGTGCTGTTGTCGCCCACCTCGCCAACCACGGCATTCGAAATTGGTGCGAAGGTTGAAGACCCGCTGTCCATGTATTTGTCCGATATTTATACCGTTTCCGCCAATCTTTCCGGTACACCGGCAATGAATTTGCCTGTGGGAGAAGATTCCAGCGGTTTGCCGATCGGCCTCCAGATAATGGCAAAACCGTTTGCGGAGGAAACAATTTTTCAACTCGGGCATTATATTGAACAAAATTGGACCTAACAATCAACACTTTACACTGATAGAGGATGTTTCGATTCGAAGATCCCTGGTTCCTTCTGGCGCTACTTAGCCTACCATTTATGGTCTGGTGGTATCTTAAATCCGGACGCCACAAACACGCCTCTTTGCAGTATTCAACACTTCAAATTCTGAAATCCATCCGCAAACACTCTTCTCGCTGGAAGCAATACATCACGTTTGCCTTACGGCTTCTGGGGATTACGCTGCTGATCCTTGGTATGGCAAGACCGCAACTCGGGAATGCCGAACGGGAGGTGACGTCTGAAGGTATTGACATTATGCTGGTGCTTGATATCTCCAGCAGCATGCGTGCCGTGGATTTCAAACCCAACCGCCTGGAGGCGGCGAAAAAAGTGGCCGTGGATTTTATCAGGGACCGGATCAGCGATCGAATCGGTCTGGTGGTATTCGGCGGCGAGAGTTTTCTCCAGTGCCCGCTGACCATTGATTATGATGTACTGAAAAATTTCATCGCCCAGGTTGAAATTATCGACGAGGAGTATGATGGAACTGCTATCGGAATGGCTATGGCAAACGCCATTAACCGGTTGCGGGAGAGCCCGGGCAAAGAGCCGGTGATGATTCTGCTCTCGGATGGTCGGAATAATGCGGGAGAGCTCGATCCCTTAACGGCTGCGGATATGGCAAAAACTTACGGGATTAAGATTTATACCATCGGTGCCGGAAAAGAGGGAGAAGCATTGTATCCTGTGGACACACAGTTCGGACTGAGATACACCCCGGTCCAGGTGCAAATTGATGAGGAAACACTTCGACAAATTGCCGAGATGACCGGTGGGAGATATTTTCGCGCGGAGGATGAGCAAAGCCTTGCAACCATCTACGAAGAGATCAGCACACTGGAAAAAACCGAGTATCAGGTAAAAGAGTACACGAACTGGCGTGAGCTTTTTCCCTGGTTTATTTTTCCGGCATTTGTTCTGTTGCTGGGTGAACGGGTTCTGGCCACCACAAAATACCGGAGATTGCCGTAATGCTGCGCTTTGGATCACCATGGATGTGGCTGAGTTTTCTGTCTGTCCCGCTCTTAATTCTTCTGTACTGGCTTGCATCGAGGGCGCGTACCCGGAAACTCAGGGAATTCGGTGATTCCGGCCTGGTAGACCAGCTAACCGAATCGGTCAGCCCGGGACGGCGCAAGGTAAAACGCTGGCTGATAATCGGTGCTTTTGTCTTCTTATCGGTTGGACTCATTGCGCCAAAAATCGGGACAAGCATAACAGAGGTAAAACGGAAGGGGATTAATCTCCTGTTTCTGCTGGATACCTCCCTCAGCATGAAGGCCGAAGATGTCAAGCCAAACCGTCTGCGCCGTGCAAAGTACGAAACTTCTCAACTCATGGATAAGCTGCGGGGTGACCGGGTGGGGCTCGTCGCTTTTGCCGGTGTGTCATATTTACAATGTCCTCTGACCCTGGATTATGGGGCTGCCAAGATGTTCCTGGATGTAATGGATACAGACCTGATACCATCACAGGGTACGGCTATAGGTGATGCCATAGAAACAGCATTGGAGTCCTTTGACACCAAGGACACCAAGCACAAAGCAATCGTGATATTTTCTGACGGGGAAGACCATTTCGGCAAGGCGGTATCGGCAGCACAGAAAGCGGCAGAACAGGGCGTGGTAATCTATTCAGTCGGCGTTGGAACAATCGGCGGTTCGCCGATACCGGTTGTCGACGATAACCAGCAGGGATTTAAGCGGGACAGACAGGGAAGGGTTGTGACTACAAAACTCGATCCCTCTATATTGCAGGAGATTGCCTCGGTGACGGAGGGGACTTACTATCAGCTGGGACGGGGAAATTATTCAGCAGCGACCCTGTACAAGGATATATTCCAGCTTGAACGTACCGAGTTAAGCAGCCACCAATACACCAGTTACGAGGAGCGATACCAGTATTTTATTGTGATAGCACTTCTGCTGTTATTTGTGGAAATTTTTATACCGGAAAGGCAGAAAGTTGAATCCAGCAGATCTCGTACGTTATATTCCGAAGAAAAAAGCCAACCTGATAAAAAGCAATTAGCCTGATCCAATCATGAAGATTATGAGTATATCATTGGGTAAAGATCTCATTGGGATTGTATTTTGTAGTGTGATCATTACCGGTTCTGTTTTTGCTGCGGACGAAGGTACTTCAGCCTATCGGTCCGGCGACTATGAGCAAGCTATTGACTATTACCAGCGGCTCCTCGGAGAAAAGGATTTGCCTGAGGCGGCATACAATTTGGGAAATGCCTTTTACAGGGCAGGGAAGCCGGAAGAGGCGGTAAAGGCGTTTGAGCAGTCCCTCGCCGTGAAAGATAATCGTCAGAAATCCCAGGTGATGTACAATCTGGGGAACGCCCTGGCAAATGCTGGAAAACTGAAGGAAAGTGCCGCGTTTTACAGGCGATCACTGGAACTGAACCCGGATGATCAGGACGCGAAGTATAATCTGGAATTTGTAAAGAGACAGATGAAACAACAACAGCAACAGCAGCAGAATCAGCAAAACCGCAACCAAAACAAAGATCAGCAGAAAAAGGAGCAGCAGCAACGGAACCAACAGAATGAGCAGAACAAACAGGACAAATCACAGAAAAATCAGCAGGATTCCGAGAAGAAGCAGCAGGATCAACAGAATCAGCAACAGCAACAACAGGATCAACAGATAGAGAAAGAGTCACAGCAACAGCAGAGAGATGAAAAAAAAGAACAGGGCGAAAAGCAGCAATCGCAGATGGCACAGCAATCCGAAAAGGAAGCCCTGGATAAACAGGAAGCGGAACAAATTCTGAATGCGCTGCGGATTAATCAGGATAAGGTGATGAAAGCACAAATCCGTAAAAAACTGCAGAAGGTTAAAACGGAGAAGGATTGGTGATTTCCCGGTTCCTCAGAATATCTCTGGCCTTTTCCTTTGCGCTCCTGTTGACACAAACGCAAAGTTTTGCTGATGATGTACAAGTCTCAGCCAGTGTCGATGCCACGGATATCACAATCAATGAACAGATCCAGTTGGTAATCGAACTGGAGAACGCGGATCAGTTCCCCTCGTTTAATCTAAATCTGGACAAGTTCGCCATTATTTCAGGACCGGCAAAAAGCAGTAATTTTCAGTGGATTAACGGTAAATCCTTTTCCTCGAAAAAGATTTCGTATACTATCGCGCCGCTGGAGACTGGTGACCTCAAAATCGGGCCTTTTGAGATGATGATCGACGGTACCCGGTATACCACGAATCAAATTACTGTCCATGTTGCAAAAGGAAGCCGTCCACCAAGTGCAAGCCGGTCAGGAGGAGATGTATCACCGGAAGGTGAATCCCAAAGTAGTTCCGATGACGTTGTGTTCATCAAGGCGACGGCGGATAAATCGAAAGCGGTCCCAGGAGAACAAGTAACTGTTACCTATGAAATTTATACCCGGGTCTCAATCCGGAATTACAGCATTGAAAATCTCCCCGATGCCGTTGGGTTCTGGAAGGAAGACATTGCTACGCCGAAGAATCCGAAATTAACACAGGAAGTAGTAAATGGCATCCGGTACAGCAAGGCGACCATTAAAAAAATCGCGTATTTCCCAACTCAGTCCGGCACACTGACCATCACGCCAATGCCGGTAGTTGTGGAAATCCAGTCCAGCCGACGGCGCAGCCTGTTCGACGATTTTTTCAACGGGGATCCGTTTGGCCGGGGTGCCACGAAGCGGTTGGTCAGCAATCCCATCAAAATCGATGTGAAACCGTTACCGACAGATAATCAGCCAAATACGTTTACCGGCACCGTCGGGCAGTTTACAATGGCGTCCACTCTCGATACGAACATCGTGAAGATCGATGAAGCTGTTGGTTTGGATGTCACCATCACCGGAACAGGAAATATCCCCACCGTGACTTTGGCCAATCCCGAGGTGCCGGCATCATTGGAGATGTTCGATCCTGAAATAGAGAAGAGCAGCCGGGTCGATGGCGGGAAAGTGGCGGGCAATGTCACATATCAATATGTTTTTATTCCCAGGAAAGAGGGGACGGTGGACCTCCCGACGATTCGCTTCGCCTATTACGATCCGGATGCAAGGCGTTACCGGACTTTGAGTTCCGGGACGAAGACGATTAAAGTCCTGCCGCAGGAACAGCGCCAGCAAATCACGGGTAGCGGATTTTCCAGGGAAGAGGTCAAATTGCTCAATATGGATATCCGGTATTTGAAAACGAATCCGGGGCAGCTACGTCAGGCAGGCGCCCGCTACTACGCACATTGGTCCTTTTATGCAGTGTTGTTACTTTCGCTGGGAATTATCGGGGGCTGTACCGGCTATCGTTACTGGCTTGAAGAATGGGGGCAGGATGCGGCATATATGCGTCGCAGGGAAGCAATGAAGCGGGCAAATCAACGTATCAAATCCGCGGAAGCACACGAGGACAAACCGGAATATTTCAGCAACCTTTCCCGGGCGATACTTGGTTTTATCGGGGACAAAACCAATATCGCAGAGAATGCGCTGCAGCGCAAAGATGTCACCGTACTCCTCCGGGACCATGCGTTGCCTGACGAAACCATTACTGAGATCGAGCGGTTCCTTGATCGGTGCGACGCCGGACGGTTCGCTCCCGTCGGACAAGATCAACTGACTGAAGAAGAGTTGGTTCCGAAGGCAAAATCATTGATACAAACCTTGAATCAGTACTTATGACGAAACTGTTCAGACTGCTCGTATTTTTATTTATTCCGGGGATGCTTTTTCCACAGGAACATCCGGACAGCTTATTTCAACGGGCGCAACAACAATACGATGCTGAACAGTATTCAAAAGCCGTTACTACGTATCAGAAAATTTTAAATCAGAACATTGAAAGCGCTTCACTGCATTATAATCTCGGAAATGCCTATTTTCGCCAGGGCGAACTGGGCGAAGCAATTCTCCATTACGAAAAGGCAAAAAAGCTGGCTCCCAGGGATGCCGATATCGATTACAATCTGCAGGTCGCCCGCGTCCGGATACAGGATCGCATTGAACCACCGGAAAGTTCGTTTCTGATGAAGATTTTCAACGGTATCAAATACTGGCTGACTTTACAGGAATTGGCCTGGACCACCGGATTTTTATTCCTTTCCGGGAGTATCATTTTTGGAGGATGGTGGCTGTTGAATCACTCACGTTTGAAAAATTTCCTTTTGTATGGATTAATTCTCTGGATAATTGGGATTCTCCTGGTAACCCCGCTGCTAATTTCGCGGACAATTGAGTCGGTTAAAGAACGACACGGTATTGTACTATCCGGAGAAGTTGCAGCGCGGTCCGGTCCACAGAATTTAAGTACAGAAGTCTTTGTCCTGCATGAAGGAACTCGGGTTGAAGTCGAATCCATCCAAAACCAATGGTATCAAATTCGGTTAATTGACGGGAAAGAGGGATGGATCCCGGCAAATGCCCTTGGAATTATCTGACTTTGGAATGTATCTTATAACCGCATGAAATACACTGCGCAAATATTCAGCCTCCTTATACTGATAAGCCTACCAATGCTTTCTGGTTATGGGCAATCGACGGAATCCAGTAAGTACGATGAATCGTTTGACCCGTTAAAGCTAAACGAACCAAGAGACAAATTTTTCCAGGAAGAATCACAGCAGGAAATCCGGCGTAAATTGCAGCAGGAAAACCAGCCGCTGCCGGCACAAGAGGAAGGGCAGGCTGAGCAAAAACCGGGATACCGGGTGCAACTGCTGGCGACACCGAATTATCAGGAAGCCGATAGCCTGTTGTCGGGTATCCGCGAGCAATTTGAGAACGAAGCGAGAGCATACTTGGTCTACGACTCTCCGAACTATAAAATTCGTATCGGTAATTGCGAATCCCGGAGTGAGGCCGAACAACTGCAATCGGTTGCAAAACAGATGGGGTATCGCTACGCATGGATTGTACGGAGTACCATTTTCCCGCAGGAGAAGTTGTAGCGTTTACTCAGTTGCGAATAGCCTTCTCAGAATAATTACCCAGCCAGTCACCCTGAGCTTGTCGCTCCGCGAGGAGCCTCTTCCGAGGGATGACATCTTCATAATTCCTCCAATCCCCTAAAAAACATAAAAAACCCAATTCTTCAGTTGAATAGGGTGAGGCGCTATTGTACTTTTAAGGTCTTTTTAAACGGAACTATTGACGCGAAGAGCGAAAGGAGTATGCGTGAGTTATCAAACTATTCCACCGCATGGCGGTGTACTCGTGAACAGGATTATGTCTCCGGATGAATCCGCTGATGCCCTGAAAGAGGCTGACTCTCTGACGGAAATCAAACTCGATGCCAGAGAAATGGCGGATTTGGAAATGATCAGTGTCGGTGCGATGAGCCCGCTGAAGGGATTTATGGGCAAACAGGATTATGAAAGCGTTGTGGAGGAAATGAGATTGGATTCCGGACTCGTCTGGTCTCTGCCGATTACCCTGTCTGTCAACGGGGAGAAAAAAACAGAACTATCGGGAAGTGAAAAAGCCGTTCTTGTGGATAGCGAAACCGAGCAGCCGGTTGGAATTATTATTATTAACGAAATTTATACCTACGACAAGAAGACTGAAGCCGAGAAGGTTTTCCGGACCACGGATGAAGCCCATCCGGGCGTTGCGGCGCTGTACGATCAGGGCGATTACCTGGTGGGCGGTGATGTCATGTTGTTCCGGGAAATCGAAAAAGACAGCTTCCCCGCTTTTCGCAAAAACCCGGCTGCATTACGGAAAACATTTGAAGACCGTGGATGGAAAACGGTAGTCGCATTCCAGACGCGTAATCCAATCCACAGGGCTCATGAATATCTTCAAAAATGTGCGTTGGAACTGGTCGATGGATTGTTAATTCATCCATTGGTCGGGGAGACCAAAAGTGATGATGTCCCTGCCAGTGTACGAATGGAGTGTTATGAGACAATTACTGGCAAGTATTATCCTGAGGACCGCACCCAGATTAGTGTATTTCCGGCAGCCATGCGATATGCAGGGCCAAGAGAAGCCATTTTTCATGCTCTGGTCCGGAAAAACTATGGCTGCACGCATTTCATAGTTGGCCGCGATCATGCCGGCGTTGGCGATTATTACGGCACCTATGATGCCCAGCTGATTTTTAGTGAATTCAAGCCGGAAGAGATCGGGATTACCCCGATGTTCTTTGAACACGCGTTTTATTGTACGAAATGTCAGCAAATGGCCTCGAATAAAACCTGTCCGCACTCCGGTGAACACCGGGTATTCCTCAGCGGCACGAAAGTCCGGGAAAAATTGAGTGCAGGGGAAGATCTTCCCGTAGAATTTACCCGGCCGGAAGTTACAGAAATCCTGAAAAAGGCCTACACAGATAGTTAAGTGGAGTTCCCTGGGTTAACCAGGGAACATACCTCCATTTTCTCTTTACATAACTAATACCCCGGGATAGTTCCCCGCTCTCCCGGGGCATTCGTTATTCGTCGTTTTTACTAACCCATTTCTAGTTTCGCTATTATATTGTAAAATACACCAATCTTCGGTTATATGTATTAACGAGGCACCTTATGAGGCTGAATACCAACGTATTAGAAAAATTGCAGGACATCGGCGGACAAAACCTGGTATCGAAGATGTTCGATTTATTCGAACAGAACGTCAGAACCCGACTTACCGTAATTGAGGAGGGGATACACACCAGGGATGTTCAGCAAACTGTACGGGGATTTCATTCGATCAAGTCAAGTGCCGGAAATATCGGAGCGGAAGACCTTATGGAATTAGCGTCTGCCGGAGAAGAAAATGCAGCGGACTGGGCTCAGTCAGAATTAAAGACTCATTTCGTAAAAACGAAGAACGAATTTAAGGAAGTAGTCAAAATACTCAACAGGAAAAGAGAAGGGCTTACCCAATGAGGCGTATTGCGCTCGTGGAAGATAATCCGGATAATCGACTTCTGGTGACGGCTATATTAGAGGATTCTTATGAGATTGATGAATATGAAAACGGCCGTTACGCTTTGGACGGGATTCGCAGCAATCCCCCAGATTTAATTCTGCTGGATATCTCCCTGCCGGAAATGGACGGAACTGAAGTACTTGAAAGAATCAGGGAGGATGACGATTTGAAATCTATCCCGACTATTGCACTGACGGCCCATGCCATGACCGGTGATCGCGAGAAGTATCTTTCGATGGGATTTGATGAATATCTGACAAAACCTATAGTCGACGAAACGGTACTTTTCAATACAATTCACCACTTTTTGGATTAGTCAGGACGGATTTGGAAAAAGGGTACATTAAGAATTTGGTGGTGTTCAATGATGACTGACCGGGCTCAGCACGGGACAATTCGGATCACTAAAGTTCCACTGAGACCTGTACGCACATAGTGATGCGGTTTGTGGTTTGGCAGGGAAACAGTTACATGGTCTCTCGACTACAGTGTGAGAGAAAGCAATATTTGACTGGGAATAGCAGCAATAACAGGGGAATACCGTATCCCCTGTGCTGGTATAAACGAGGAGCGGTATGAATAATCATTTGTTCGGTACTTTTTATCCAGAATCGGACAAGATTGACAAAGCGTTAGAAGGCGTATTCCTGAAATCTCTTCGGCCGGTGAGTTTGGGGCTGGGATTTTTATATCTCCTGTTTACGGTGTCACATTTTTTCGTCTTACCCGATGTCGCGGTTGTGCCGATGGTTTTGATCGCATCAATTACATCAATCACATTTCTGTTTATCGGCTGGATGATACGCCAGACAGATATCACAAAAACGGGGATGTATATTGTCGGAACCGGCATAGTTATCCTGTTATTAATTAACACCCTGTACCACCTGTATTTGCTGGAAGATATTAACCAGACAACGAATATTATCATCATCCTGATCGGCCAGGGATTTTTTTTACTTTCAACTCCTTGGTATTATGTCACCATGTTTATAACAATTCTCAGTTGGAGCGGTGTGGTCCTCTCCGTATCGCCTGTCCAGACTGAACAGGATCTGATCCACTATTCATTTGCACTTGCTTCCGGGGTGCTGTTATCTGTTTTATTACATCATCTCCGTCGTAATAATCTGATTAGTGTGTTTACCAGCCAGTTTGCGGAAGAAAAACACAAGGAAGATCTCAGAGAAGCCCTGGATGAGTTGAAAAAATTGGAAGCCCGGTCCAGCGCGATGGTGGAAGCCGCATTTGAAGGGATTGTGTTCAGTACAGATAATCAAATTATGGACATGAATCAAAATACCTGCGACATGTTCGGAGTTGCAGCGGATCACATGAAGGGACAATCGGTCTTAGATTTTATCGATCCGGAATTCCAGGAGAGGGTTCGGCAAAACCTGGAATCCGGATATGATAAACCATACGAGGCTGTGGGGATGAAGGGGGATGGGTCTACATTCCCGCTGGAAATACGGGGGAAAGTGATTGACTACCAGGACCAGCGTATCCGGGTGACTGCCGTGAGAGACCTCACCAATCAACGGCGTATTGAGGACGATCTGCGGAAATTATCACGCGCGATTGAGCAAAGTAAAAGCGTGGTTTTAATAACGGATACTGAAGCACGAATCGAGTATGTCAATCCTGCTTTTACTAAACTAACCGGATATACGTTCGAGGAGGTACAGGGGAACAACCCCCGGATACTCAAATCCGGAGAAACACCTCAAGAGGTTTATGACGAATTATGGTCGACCTTGAAGAGTGGCGGTACTTGGCGTGGCGAATTTATGAATGAAAAGAAAAACGGGGAAACGTTCTGGGAAGCTGCTACTATTACACCTGTCAGGGATGCCAACGGCGAGATTACTCACTATATCGCAATTAAAGAAGACATTACTGCCCTTAAAGAGACAAATATGCGACTACAGGAGGCAAAAGAAGAAGCGGAGCAGGCGAGTCGCACAAAAAGTGAATTTCTGGCGAATATGAGTCACGAACTGCGCACTCCGTTGAACTCGGTCATCGGGTTTTCAAATGTACTCCTGAAAAACAAGGGAGACACGTTAACAGCACAACAACTGTCATACCTGGAACGAATCCGGGATAATGGCACCCATTTGCTAGAGCTCATCAATGATGTCCTGGATCTCTCCAAAATCGAAGCGCACCGGATGACGGTGGAAAAGACCCAGGTGAATCTGCGAGAATTGATCGAAGATGTGGCCAAACAGATGGATGGTCAAATTCAGAGTGAGAACCTCCGGATGGAAACTGCCGTGCCTGATGGTGTTCAGGTGATCGAGACCGATGCCAGGAAAGTGAGGCAAATTCTCATAAATTTGGTGGGGAATGCAATTAAGTTCACAGACACCGGGTATGTGAAGATCACGCTGGAGGTAGACGAGAACGCCTGGCCTCAGCGAATTAAGGTTAAAGATACCGGTATCGGAATTCCGGAAGAAAAAAAGGAAAACATCTTTGAGGCATTTCAACAAATTGATAGCAGTACTTCCCGGACGTATCAGGGAACGGGACTGGGATTGGCCATTACCGCTTCCCTCTGCGAATTGCTGGAGTACGAAATTAAATTGGAGAGTACTGTTGGTGAAGGGACTACCTTTACAATAGATCTGGATACAGGACAGAAGAAAGAAGAGGAACCTGCAATCGGTTCCGAATCATACAGTGACCGATTCTCCGAATATGAGCCGGAAAAAGAAGATGAAAAAGTCGTGCTTATCATCGATGACGACCCTGACTCACAAATTTTACTGGGCAATTACACGGAAGAACTGTGTTGCAGAGTGGTCTCCGCGCCCAATGGTACACAGGGACTGGAGCTGGCAAAAACAGTCAAACCGGATTTGATATTATTGGATTTAGTAATGGATGGCATGTCCGGGTTTGACGTCCTAAAACAATTACAAATGCATCCCACGCTGAAAAATACTCCAGTGATTGTAACAAGTATCATTGGGAGTGAAAATAGGAGCAATTTAGTGGGGGCAATGGAGGTCCTGGATAAACCCATTCAGCGCCAAGAGCTACGGGGAATCCTTCGCAAGTATTTGGATACGGCGAAATCAAGGGTATTAATAGTGGATGATGATAAAGATACCAGAGATCTCCTGGTAGATTTTTTACGGGATGAACCTTTTGAAGTTATCACGGCTGAGAACGGTGCGATTGCAGCACAAAAACTCGAAGCGATCCCCGTGGATCTGATCCTGCTCGACCTGGTGATGCCTGTAAAGGATGGGTTATCGTTTCTGGAAGAGATAAGACAAAACCTGAAATATGAAAATCTTCCGGTGATTGTCATTACCGGAAAAGACCTTTCTACTAAGGAGTTAGAACAGTTACATTACTATTCGGCTTCTTTTATCAAAAAGAGTCCTTCCCTCTATAACAGGTTGAAGGAAATGGTGAATGAAACCTTGCACCGGGTAAATTCAGCAGGCGACGATAAACCAGATCATTAATCAGCGGAGTATTCAAATCATGGATGAACTCAAAGAGTATTATCGCAATGCTTTGAGGGCCAGGATTGAAGCGCTGGAATCGGCGAGAAAGTCTTATCTGAACGATGATGCCGACGCATTGGACACCATCCGCAGAATTGCCCATTCTTTGAAAGGATCCGGTGGGACGTATGGATTTCCAGAAGTCTCGGAGGCCGCCGGGAAAGTGGAAGAGGCCCCCGATGATTCCGTTCATCCGGCACTAACCGAATTGCTCGGCATTTTGCGTGAGATTGCGGCAAGCGAGGAGGATGCACAAAAGAAAATTCTGATTGTTGAGGATGATATCGAACTCGCTCATCTTTTACAGGTCAAGCTAAAGAGCGAACAACGGCAAATCATTGCTGTCGCAACGGCGGAGGAAGCAAAATCCGTCTTACAAAATGAGCATCTTTCCCTGGTTATTCTCGACCTAATATTGCCGGATTATGACGGCAGAAACCTATTAATTGAAATCCGCGAAGAGAACGCCACGGCGAACCTGCCGGTGATAATCACTACCGCCAAATGTAATCCGCATATCCAGTCTGAATGTTATGCGCTTGGTGCGGATGCCTTTTTTGAGAAACCGTTCGATCCCGATGCCCTGGGAGCAGCGGTAGCTGATAAAATTCATCGGACAGAGGCACAAAAGGTCGCCGCCAATAAGGATGCCCTCACCGGGTTGCCGAACCGGTCAGGGTTCGTGGATATTTTTGAGCATTCCCGACGGTTAGCTCTCCGGCAGCAATCCCCATTAAGTATCGCCATGCTCGATATAGATCGTTTTAAATTGGTAAATGATACCTATGGGCATAATATGGGCGACCAGGTGCTTCAAACAACAGCGGAGATTGTAACGAATTCGTTCAGACAATCTGATATTTTAGCCCGGTGGGGTGGAGAGGAATTCATCGCTCTGTTCCCCGACACCGATATAAAAGGGGCAGTGAAGGCTCTGGAAAAAGCGTTGGAGCAACTCCGCAACTATACCTTTCAATCCGGAGGTGAGTCTTTCACCGTGACCTTTTCTGCCGGAGTAACTGAGGCAGAGAAAGATTTGGACCTCCAGGCACAGGTTGCAAGAGCCGATCAATTGTTATATGCAGCCAAAGAATCGGGCAGGAACCGGGTTATTTCCGACATCTCTCCTGTCGAGGACCGGACGAACAAAATTTTTCTGGCAGAGGATGATGAACTCATCGCCTCGGTTGTGAAGCATCGATTGGAAAAGGCGGAGTTTGAAGTTGACCATTACACAGATGGACTCAACGCTTATAATGCGGCGAAGAACGGCGGGAATTATTCCTTATATATTTTAGATGTGAAAATGCCCGGCATGGACGGGTTTGAACTTTTGCAAAATATCAGGGAAATGCCGAAAGCGAAGAACATCCCTATTGTGATGTTAACCTCGATGGGCAGTGAGAAAGATGTCGTCCGGGGATTTTCACTGGGGGCGGATGATTATATTCTGAAGCCGTTCTCCCCAAGCGAATTGATATCACGGGTAAACAGGCTAGTGAATAAATCATGAATATCCTGCTTGTCGATGACGATCCGGATATCCGGTTTCTTGCAGAATTTGTGCTGGAACAGTCCGGGGATTTTGACGTGACAATTGCGGAAACAGCCGAACAGGCAAACCGAAAAATGCAGACTATACACTTTGACGGGATCCTGCTTGATGTCATATTGCCGGATACCAGTGGAGTCGATTTTTATGAGAACCTGTTGGATCAACAGGGGAAAGACGCTCCACCCGTGGTATTTTTAACGGCGAAAGAAGGAGACGAATTTTCGGACAAAATGCAAGCACTGGGAGCGGCCGGAGTAATACAAAAACCATTTGATCCTGCTGCCCTGCCTGAACAGGTCCTAACTCTCTTGACCCAGGATTGACAAAGAGAATTTTGAAGCAAGGAAACCCTTGAATGCGATAAAATACAACTGCATTGTCAGCACGCTGCTTTTTTTCTTTTCTGCTATTCCTCTCTCAGGTGCCCGGAATTTAGATAAGCAGGCCACTCACAAAACATATGCTTTGGTTGAAGCAAACTTGAGAATTCGGGATATGCCTTCACTGAAAGGTAGAGTGATTGGGGTTATCCCACGGTTTACGACGGTTGAGGTGATTGATACATCCGGTGAGTGGATACATATCCAGTACAATCGAAAAGAGGGATGGAGCATCGAACGCTATCTGCGCCTTGAGCAGCAAGAAGGTGCAGACCAAAGTAAGATAAATTTATACCTCAAGCATTCGAGGGAGTTGAGTATTGCGAATCCCGATAAACTGTATTTTTTGGAAGGCCAATCGGGCTGGTCCTATTTTTGGGATTATGGAAAAGCCGGTTGGATTGATCAATCGCAGGTACAGTCCGAAGATATCCTAAAGACAGAACCTGATGATCGAAATTTCCAACCTTCACAACTCCGGTCAAAAATGGAGGACGAAAATGGGGCTCGAGCACCGCTATTTGACCTTTCCCGGTTCTGGGACCTCACTTATACCGATCGGATTCTTATCGTCTTGGCAATTGCGATTACGGTATTGCTGGTTTTCGTGTTTTTATTTGCTTTGGCGACCATCGCCCTGCGCCTGAAAAACAACCGGAAGGCAAAAAGATGGGCACATCTTGAATCTGTCTGGGAGCCATTGTTAATCAGGGTGATGGGGGGTGACGAGCCGGAAGACAAGATGCATGAACAAGTCGGAGGTGGTGACGCGCTACGGTTTATCGATTTCCTGATGCGTTTTACCCCGCATTTTCGTGGGGAGGAACTCGATATCATTAAAAGTTTGGCGAGACCGTATCTCCATCTCGTTGGAAATCAACTGAATGACAAAGCATCGGAAATGAGAGCTAGGGCGATAAAAACGCTCAGCATACTGGGTTTTGAACGGTACAGAGAGGAAATCATCAAAGCATTGGATGACCCGTCACCGTTAGTTGCCATGATAGCTGCCCGGGCGATAATGAGAAAAGACGATCCGGAATTGGCGTATTATGTCATTGACAGATTACCCCGATTCATGCACTGGAGTGTAAATTATCTCTCCTCAATGCTGGCGGAAGTCGGTCCATCCATTAATCCTGCTTTACGAAAAATTTTTTCCGACTCCACCTACCCGGCCCGAACCAGAGCAGTGTGTGCGGATGCTCTTTCCGAACTCCACGATTATACTGCAGCTGACACAGCGGTCGAGGTTCTGAGGAGTGAGGATGACCGGGATATTTGTGCGGCTTCTTTACGATTACTTAGTGCTGTTGGTTTACCGAAGCATCTCCCCGTTGTACTGGAATTATTAGATTCGGATGATTTCGTCATCCGGGCGCAGGCCTACCGCGCACTGGGAAGCATTGGAGGCAAGACAGAAATTCCGCTGCTGGAATCAGGACTGAATGATTCCGAACCTTGGGTTACCATCCAGGCAGCAGAAAGTTTATACGAGGCAGGTGGTACACAAACGCTGGCTCTGCTAGCCAACTCGGAACACCCCCAGGCAATGCTTGCTCAACAGATCCTTGATGAAGCAGGCGTATGATTGAAATTACGCTCCGGATCATCGTATTTACGTTTAGCTTTCTTGTATTATTCTATTTTTTTGCCCTGAATACGTTTTATCTCCTAACCAATATTTTTGCCTTTACCTCCCTGCGACGGTATGCCGGCAGGATTAAATCCATAGAGATTAATGAGCTGTTGAGTTCAGCGGGAGCCCCGCCGATCACACTGTTTGCGCCGGCATATAACGAGGAAGCCACCTGTGTTGATTCTACCCGGGCACTGCTTACTCTGAATTATCCGGATTACGAAATAATGATGATAAATGATGGCTCCAAGGATGGGACTTTGGAAACCATGATCGATGCCTACGATATGGTTCCGACGGCACGTGTCCCGACCGCAAATATCGAGACAGCTGGGGTGAAGCAAGTGTATCGCAGCAGGAAAAATGCGAATCTCTGGCTGATCGATAAGGAAAACGGGGGAAAGGCCGATGCGCTGAATGTGGGATTAAATTATTGCCGGACGCCGCTCTTTTGTGCCATGGATGCTGATACGCTGTTGGAACGCGATGCGCTGGTCCGGATAGTACGTCCGTTTCTTGAAGACGCTTCGACTGTGGCAGCAGGGGGTATTATAAGAATCGTGAACGGATGTACCATTGAGAACGGGATCGTGACGAATGTCCGGCTTCCGAAAAATTTTCTCGCCAAGTTTCAGGTAATGGAATACCTGCGGGCGTTCCTGTCCGGACGAATGGGGTGGGATGCGGTGAATGCCATGCTTATTATTTCCGGTGCTTTTGGTATGTTCCGCCGTTCAACTGTAGTAAAAGCAGGTGGGTACTCCACGTCCCGAACCGCCTTTCATACGGTGGGTGAAGATATGGAACTTGTGATACGACTCCATCGATACTGCCGGGATAACGATATGGATTACCAGGTGCGGTTTGTTCCGGATCCTGTCGCCTGGACCGAATGCCCGGAATCGTTGAAAATACTGGGCAGGCAGCGCGACCGGTGGCAGCGGGGGCTTTATGAATGCCTGATGGCCCACCGAAAGATGTTGCTGGAACCCAAATATGGAAAAATTGGGATGCTTGCGTATCCGTATTTTTTCTTCCTGGAAATGTTAGGTCCGGCCATTGAACTGCCGGGATATTTTGTGCTCGTTTATGTAATTGTTACCGGTATGATTTCTCCGGCTTTTGCGGTCACCTTTTTCATGGTAGCTGTTGTATTCGGGGTGGTCCTCTCCATTGCGGCAGTCGGGCTGGAGGAGTTGACATTCAGGCGGTATCCGAAATTTTCGGATTTGTTACAATTATTCGGATTAGCAGTTATCGAGAATATCGGGTACCGGCAAATGACAACCTATTGGCGGATCAGGGGGTTTATATCTGCCCTGCGGGGGAAAACCGGCTGGGGACAAATGGAACGCAAGGGTTTTTCAAGTACAACTTCCGCAAACAAAACAGATGAGTAAAACCATTATGAAAAAAACATCATTGCTTCTGCCAAGGATTCTATCAGGCGGGCTGTTACTGCTGTCACTCACCGGAACAGTATTCGGCAGCCAGGTAAATGTCGATTCTCTTTTTTCTGAGGCACGGCGTATCGCATTTGAGGAGGAGAACCGGGAGCAGGCACGGCAATTGTGTCAGCATGCCCTGGAAGCTGCACCTGATTACCATGATATACGAGTATTTTTAGGCAGATTATACGCCTGGGATAAACAATACAACAGGGCAGAAGAAGCCCTGTCATACGTGCTGAGTAATAATCAGAAATACACCGACGCCCGCTATGCACTACTTGATGTCTACATTTGGTCGGAACAATATCATGAAGTATTGCGCACCGCAAATGAGGGGCTGAAATTCAATCCGGTTAACGAAAAGTTTTTATACAGCAGGGCTTTGGCCCAGGCAGAGTTGAAGCAGAGAGATGCAGCTGTTACGACACTCGACAAACTTCTGCAAATTAATCCTTCCCATGAGCAAGGTTCCTCGTTATTGGAGCAACTCCGGGAAGAGGGGCGATTGTACAAAGTCTCCGCAGACTACAGATTGGACCGATTCCAGAATGCAGAGGCACCATGGGCTTTTTTCTGTACTGGACAAGATCGCGATCCCTGGCATCTGTTCTCAGTCGATGTGAGCCGGCGCATGGCATTCGGGACAGTAATTGGCAGGATAAATCATGTGCAGCGGTTTGGCATAAAAGGGTACCAGTTTGAAATCGACGCCTATCCCAAGATCCGTCCTGGGACATATATGTATCTGAATCTCGGTCTTTCATGGACTGATCTGTTTCCAAAATACAGGCTGGGTGGGGAGGTATTTCAAAGTTTACCGGGCGCATTTGAGGCGTCCGCGGGATTTCGTTCCATGTTTTTCGAAAATTCGGATGTGACGGTTTACACGGCATCAGTCGGAAAGTATTACGGCAGTTACTGGTTGAATCTCCGCACGTTCGTCACACCCAAAGATGTCTCCTTTTCCCGGACAATTATCCTGACCAGCCGGCGGTATTTCGGAGACGCCGATAATTTTTTGTCGATCACCGTATCACTTGGGGAATCCCCGGACTACATTATTACCTTCAGCGAAGTAAACTATTTGAGTGCGAGGAAGTTTACTTTCGGGGGCCAATGGCGCATTACGCCGCTGACCTTTGCAGATTGGAACCTGGGCTTTGCCAATGAAGAATTAACTTCGGAACAGTATCTGAAAGCCTGCACTGTTGAGGTTGGTCTGATACGGCGATTTTAAGCCGTGGATAATTCTGATTGGGTAAGATAGGTACATTGTGAAATTACCGTTAGCTGATCCGATATCTTTCGAGAAAAGCCAAACCTAATTTCAATTGGAATGTATATTCATTTCATCATAGTAATTTTCAAGAATCAGATCCACCATCGGATAGTAGTATTCCCAGAAAAAGCGACGCCGATCGCTGATATCGGTCGGATTGTAAAGAAACCGTCTGAAAAATCTGATCCCCTTCAATCTGGCGAGGTACGGTTCAATGGGATTGTCTGCAAAATCCCCGGCAAAATAATAATAGGTGTATTCCCGGGCTGTGTGTGCAATCGCCGGAGACGGTAACCAGCCGAAGTATTGAGGAGAGTATGCCCTTTGTGCCGGTGGGATGTCATGCTCGATTAGCGCAGGAAACCGCTGAGGTAAGTCATATGAACGCAGTTTCTCCTCCCCCTTCGGATTGACATCTAATCTGTATTCGGAGATAATCCTGTTGCGGGATGTGGTCATGACCAGATCAAACCAAAACGGATACGGCACCGTCCTGGGCACATTGTATTTTTCCTGACCATATTTGAGCGTAGTTATCATCGGAGCCTCTGTATTTAAATGGGTCTTCTCTTCCAATACAACCAGTGTTCCGCTAGTATGGATAAGAACTATTCCTGATTTTCTGAACGGCCATTCGCCATTGTGCTGTGCTCCGTAATTCACGGTTAACCAATCCGGGAGTTCAGGATTATCCGTAGAATCAAGCGATTCAAAATATCGACCAGTCCATCCAGTCCAATGGATATCAAACAGCTTTTCCACATCCCTCCTGATAGTGTGTTGTGTCGGGGAAGCCAACAGATTAAACTCGGTAAGAATTAATTTATTCCGCGCTTTTAATTCGCGTAATAGATGGACATCTTTTTGTTGCAGACCTCCATAAACCAGAGCGGGCGGATAGATGAGATTCCTGATGAAATACCAGTCGTTATTATAGACCCCGTATGTTTCTGAAAAATATGCCCCATCTGAGGTGTCTGCAAGGTTGCTAATCTCTGCGGAACTGAAATTGCTAAAATCCCTTGTTTTGTATTTCCCGTCGGAAAGCGGAAAATACCCGTAATAATCCTTCCTGAAATTATATATTTTTTTCTGGCCTGTTGTATACTTATTGTTAGTCAGGATAAAATTGAAGGAACGATGTTCTTCCCGTGTTTCATTCGGAACAGATTTATCCAGGATGACAATATCCAGAGGTTTTCCCGGGGTAAGCATCCATCCAACCCACATCCAGAAGGGGAGCAGGGCGACGAAAAAAACCAATAAAAGTAATATTTTTCGGATCATCGTTGCTTATATTTTATTATAAATTCCCGCGTGCCATTTACCGTAAAAGGTAGCGCCGCCTAAGCCAATTAAAAAGAGGATTTACTGCTATCAAACATACTGTCGTCTGGCCCATGTTGCCATTGTTACTTATGGGATGTGCAGCGAACCAACCTGGCGGTGACTCCCAGGTGTTCTCCTCCAATGCTACCGATGCGATCATCCGGAAAATATTTTTATCAACTGAGAAACTGCAGGTTGGTGAGAACATCACCCTAACAGCCAATGTAGTGGCAAGGAATGTGGAATTCGCGAATACGCTTTGGATCGGGTGCAGCGTACGCGATCCGCTGGATGAGTGGCACGATCTACCCGCGCAAAACATCAAACAAAGGAAAAGCAACCGTGTAAAATTTACCTGGGCTATTCCCCGGGACCCGTTGCATCCGTCGGGAGAGTATGATGTTGTCGTGGCCGCATGGGACGGGCTACCAGGATCCCGACAGGCAAAGCGTATTGAGAGCAGAAGGCTCAAAGATGCCTTCCACGGTTACCGGCACCGCGAGGACTTTCTTATGTTTGACGCAAACAAGTGGCAGAAGGCTGCTCACAGACTGGGGAAGGGGCAATTCAAAACGGCAAACGTTTCAGTTGCTGATCATCACCTTCATCTGCGTCTCCCAAAATTTTCATTTGACGGTGCTGAAACCCGGTCGGTTGATAGGATGTTGTATGGCGATTACAAGGTGAATCTCAAAGCACCTGACGCTCCGGGAGCATTCACCGCGTTTTTTCTGTATCAGGATTTCCGAACTACAAAAGGTCACGACGAGATCGATATTGAAATTTACACCGATGGCAGCCAGCGGGTAAATCTTGCTGTATGGGTTGGTGGTGAAATGACACATATTAATGATTCTGATGACGTTCGTCTGCCATTTGACCCGTCGCAAGGATTTCACACATACCGTATCCGGTTTTATCCTGAACATCTGTCATTCTACGCTGACGGACATAAACTGGGCGAATGGAACACGAATTTACCAACGCACCCGATGAAATTGATGGTCAATGCCTGGTGGCCGAAATGGCTCGAGTCGGTGCAACTTTCCCGTGATGCCACGCTTCAGGTCGACTGGATTGAATATTAAGACATTTTTATTTGGTACTTTGGAAATTGTATCGACTTAGGTTAAATTTCGCGAGTTATTGAAATACATTTTGATAAAAAGCGAGGTTGCTGATGACTAAACGTTTATTTTTAGGGTTCTTGGTTCTGATATTTTTTATCGGATGTACTGGTGTTCCTGATACTCAGAAAATTGAGAAGGTTGTTGAAGAAGTTGGACAGGAATATGCCCCGGATTCCAGGCTGGAAGTCTGGGATATCACTATCGGCACGAATGGCCCGGGAATAACAGTGAACGGTGAAACAACGTCCCTGCAGGGATTCGAAGCCCTGAGAACCTCGCTGGAGAACGAATTTCCGGATCTGCAAAAACAGTACGACGTACTTCTCCTGCCAGACACTTCCCTGGGTGAAAAGAGCAAAGGGATAATCCGGGTTACGGTGGCACATGTTCGCTCGGGACCAAAAAATTCGGCTATGATGGTAACCCAGGGATTGATGGGAGCGCCGGTTTCACTTCTGAAGGAAGATCGGGGATATTATTATGTCAAAATGGAGGACGGTTATCTCGGTTGGGTGCGGAAATATTCGGTCACAGCGAATGATGTGAAATCACAGGCGAACTGGCTGGAATCCCCCCTGGCTGTGTATAATCAAAAGCAGGGAATGATTTACGAGCAGCCGGACCGGTCCAGTTACCCGGTGTCCGGCATTGTGTTGGGCTCACGGGTGAAAATTAAAGACAGCAGCCCCAGATGGGTTAGAGTGGAGCTCCCGGATGACCGGGCCGGATTCATCCCAAGGAATGAATTGTATACCATGAATGAATTCCAGGAAGTGCAGCCTCAGCCCGAAAAGATTGCCAATCTTGCCAGGCAAATGCTCGGAGTGACCTATTTATGGGGTGGAACTTCGACTCATGGATTCGATTGCAGCGGTTTTACCCAGACTGTAATGAAAATGAATGGTGTCGAGCTTCCCCGGGATGCAAATATGCAGGTCAATGAGGGAACGGAAATAGACACAACTGGGAACCTGGCGCGGTTACAGCCCGGCGATTTACTGTTTTTTGGCAAAAATCCGGACCGGATTACCCATGTCGGGTTGTACCTTGGAGATCTGGAGTTTATCCATTCCTCAGGAATGGTGAAGATAAACAGTTTCGACTCTGCCGAACCGAATTACAACGAGTTCCGGCACAAAACGCTTCGGTATGTCAAACGGATGTTTTGATAATAGGTTTATAAAGATGCCATCTTTTCGAAACGATGGCATCTTTGGTTTGCGCGATGTTTTGCAAGCAAATATTGGCGATTCTAACTAGTGTGAGTGTACTTTGCTGCCCCTTTTCCTGAGCGTCACATGCTCGGTTCTCATAGCATTTATCCTCAAAATTAATGAAGTTCGAACTGGTGAGCGACTGGTAGTCCTCGCTGGTAATTATTTTGTAGCCGCTCTTATTAGTTACTTTACCTGGCAGGTTCAGCCATCGGACATGGTTCGTTTTGACAATGAAGTAATTTTCTTTGCAATAGCCGTTGGGATTGGCTTTGCGGTGGCATTTTTTGCCTACATGAAATCGGTAAATAAGGCTGGCGTTGGACTGGCGACTCTGGTTGCGAGAATATCGATTGTTTTGCCTTTAGTCTTTTCAGCGCTCTTTTATTCAGAAGTTCCGGATCTACTACAGTGGATGGGAATCATCCTCACCTTTGTCACGATTGTTGTATTCGCCCAATCAATGAAGTCTGACAAGTCCAAGGAATGGAATGCGGAGAGCATTTTTTACATTTTTCTGCTTTTTACGGTACTCGGACTGAACGATTTCGCTATGAAAATCTTCCGTGAATGGCAGCCGGGAGGGGATAGAGGGCAATTTCTCCTTTTTCTGTTCGGGACCGCGGCGATTTTCACCTGGGCTCTCGTGCTTATCCGGCGGAAACGGATAAAATTATTCGACCTGGGACTTGGACTATTCCTGGGAATTCCCAATATGTATGCTTCCTATTTCCTTATAGACGCCCTGCATCAGCTACCGGGGATTGTGGTGTATCCGCTGGTAAATGTCTCAATAATCGGTTTTACCGTGCTCGGCGGCATCTGGATCTGGAAGGAAAAAATCAATAGACTTGGCTGGTTAAGTCTTGGTTTGGCAGTGGTATCGATTGTGTTTTTAAGTGTGTAGCGTGGTTTTTTAATCATACCGTATCGGAATGGTTTGGATGGATATCAAATACGAATTCGCCGGATTCTTTAGAGCTATAAATTGAATAGCCCCCGACTTTAGTCGGGGGGACAAAAGAATCCATACTACGATCAGGGCTTTAGCCCTATAGGAAATATATTTAGATAAAATAGAAAATGAGGCTAAAGACTGACTGGTGCCCTTGAACCCCGGCTTAAAAGCCGGGGCTATTCAGAGGGGATTATCTTAACGCTTTTAAGCGACAGGAATCTATTTATCTTTTTCAATATTGATTGAATCATCGGCGAAGAAGGCCATCCAGTAAAGCGTTTCCGCCGTCCCGTCAAGCGTTGGTTCATTGGTCGAATAGTCGTTTAGGTCGTCGTGGAAGACAACTAAATCAGACTGAAACGGGGCGTATTCGTCTTCGTCTTTGAGCTGAATATTGTGTTTATTATGAGTAGAGGTATACAAGGGGCCATCATTCAGTCCGCCAGTCACCTCTTTTCCGGTGAGGAAGGGGACTGAGCCATGCGGATCCATGGGGGTATCGCCGGTTTCCTGCGGGATATCAACAAACTGACTTGCTCCCCAGGGATTCCGCCCCAGGAGCCAGTCCCGGACTTCGATTGCCATCTGGTGATATTTGGTGTCACCGGTCATCTTCTCGTATAAAATCACCTGGGTGATTAAAGCAGCCGCCAGGTTATTTGAGCACCAGATAAACGGATAACCGATCCGATACGGATTTTGCTCAGCTCGACGGTAAAGTGCCTCTAATTGCTCTTGGTAAAAGCCTTCGAGTTTTTTCTGGAATTTCTTGTTTACTGATGAGTGCAGAACATAGTGTCCCAGATTCATAAAGGGATAGTACTCGTAATGTCGGGCGGTATCCGCGCCCATCCAGGACTCGGTCGCTGCTTTCTCGGCGAATTTTTTCGCGTCCGCCAGGTATTTTTCGGTTCCTGTGACCTTATAGAGCTCGGCAGCTCCCCACTCCATATCATCTGCCCAGGTGATCTCGTGGTACCGGTATCTGGCGAGGTGTGGAGTACCTTCCTGGCAGCCGGGTTGTTCCAATCCCATATCATAGACCTCTTTTCCTGCTTGCAGGTAGATTGCCGCCTGATGCGGTTCATTAAGGTCGTGCTTCCAGATGTCGTATGCCATCGCCATTACCGCTGCATATCGGCCGGCCAGGTTAGCAATACCAGTGGATGTGTTTTGGTATTTCCCGAGTCCCTGGGGTTCACCGGTGGCGTAATAAACAACGCGGTAGCTCTCCGGACCCCAACCGTAATCAGAGGAATCGGCGTAGGGCCATTTGAAACCGATATGATCCCGGTCGTCAGCCACCTGATGGAAAAGCTGGTCCGGTTTGGGATGCATTTTCAGCATCCAGTCCAGCCCCCATTTTGCCTCGTCGAGAATATCCGGGATGGCGTTGGGGAAAGGCTGTCCCAAATCGTTGACTTTGTCCTGAAATTTACCGCGATTTTCGCGATAGGTAAACAGGAGCCGACCGATGGTGTTGCCAGAAGTCAGCATGTAACGCAGATCATCACCGGCGTCGTGCCAGCCGCCGGAGACATCAATGTAAGTGCTGTCAGGCATCGGACCGTACATGGTGCGTCCGTCGTGTTGATGGCAGACTTCGTCCAGGAAAGGGTTGTAGCCGCAACGCTGCTGCTGGATATACTGCAACACCAAATCATGGGCACCGTTATAGGCATTAGGGCCGATGTTGAATTGGTAGGATTCCACGGTCGTCCCGCTCAGACGAACTTTGTACTGTCCTGTTGTGGCAAATGGCGAAAAGTCTAATCGATAATGGTGCTCGAAGTTTCCGTATTCACCGGCGTCAGTGCCCGCGGCTTCGGGCCCCCAGACGACCGTGCCGTTCCTGGCTTCGACAAGTTCAAATTGGAGGTTTGGTAGTGCCGCGTGGGAAAAGGCTATGCCGATTTTAGGGTCGGTATCCAGATAGCCGAACTGATTTGTTCGGATAAACACTGCTTCGTCGTCTTCCTGGGCGAGAAGTGTCAGCGATGAAAGGGGGAGAAACAATCCGAACAATAACAGACATCTAATGAGGTTTTTGTGCATAATAAAGACTCCGAATCATATTGAATTAAATTCGTTCCGAACTTATCGTGTTACGCCAAATGTAATTACATGGACAGCGTTAAAAATACCAAAATCCTGGTAAGCATAGTCAATTCGAAGTTGGGAATTGAAGTATTCCTGGCGTAATCCCAGCCCAAAGGTCAGCCCGCGTTCATCATAATTCCCCATATAGCCAAGGCGGAATATTGCCAGATCCTGGAACGAGTATTCGGCGCCGAATTTTACCCGTTCCTTGAAATCCCTGGGATGCCGTGTTTCTATTCCAACGGTCAGCGCATTGGGATTCAGCGCGGTATCCAAAAATGATAGCGGCGAGAAAGCCAGGCTGAAACTGACGGCATACGGCAGCGGAAATTTTTCTTCCTCGTATTTGATTTCCTTGGAGACGTTTTGCATTGCCGCTCCAAAGCGAAATCCATACGCCAGGAAATCATAAATTGCCCCGACGTCAAAGGCGGCCACGCGTTTGGAATAATTTTTTTCTTTAAATTCGAATGCCGGATCATCGACATCGGTGCCGGCAGTGGCTATTGCCGCATCACCCAGGTCCTGGAACGCGGATTTAATATTTACACCATAGGAAAACCTATCGGAAACCCGTTGACTCACAGTAAGGCCAAACGCATTGGCCTGAGGAGAAAACGTGCCTGTGTCTATAAATCCCTGATCGTTATCCGCGCGCATCGTCCCCTGGAGCTCGCCGTAATCCACGGACATAAAACTGAGTCCGAAGAAAAATTGTTTGAATTTAACTGCACCAACGACCGAACTGTTATTGATATCTGCAATACCACTGGTATAGTTTAGGTTGAAATCAAGGGTACCATCTGTCCACGCAGCACCGGCAGGATTCCAAAATACGGCATTGGAATTCCGAAACAGCGTGAGCCCCAATCCACCACGGCCTACGGCTTCAGCGGAAACCGGCGATTCCAGGAACCGGAAACCGACCTGACCCTTTTTTATGATTTCCCCCTCTGCCGGGCCCCAGGACAGGGTAACTCCCGCAAGGATTAGTAATAAAATATTCGCATATCGTAATTTCATAACATTCTCCTCAGTCATTCCTGTCTGAGCCTTAGCGGGTTAAGGTGAATTTCACGAATTGATCCGGTAATGATTTCCCGGTTTCGGTTTTAGCATTTGTCACGGCAAGGATATACAGACCACTGGTAACATATTGGTTTGCATCGGTGCGCTGGTTCCAGATTTCCTGATCGGTACCCCGGTGGGTAATTTGCATGATCTTGTCACCGGTTTCGGTGAAGACATGCAATTGGCATTTATATGGAAGGTTTGCAAACAGAATATTCTCCGGAGCGCCCGGGAATGCCAGTGCTCCAGCAGCTACAGTAGCCGGGTTCGGGACTATTCTGACCTTATCCGTACTTGCAAGACCTGCCTTGAACGGAATTGCCGGCTCAATCGTCCGATTGGCATGCCGTGAGCTTTCCAGCTTTTCCCCGGGATTCAGGCCTGTCGTGTTTTGCGAGCCATCATCCACGGCAGTGACAGCGTAATAATAGCTGACGCCTCTAGTGATATCAGTATCGGTATATTCTGTCTCGGATTTATCTGTGGTTTCGTAAATCATCTCCCACGTTTCACCGCTATAATCATCAGCCGGTGAATTGACAAAGGCTGCTCCTTTTTTCCGATAGACACGCCACGCATACCAGTCGTCAACCTGGGTGTCAGGGTCCTTGAAGTGATCTTCGCTGGGATAGCTCCATTCCAGCAAAACCTGGTCGGCGTCACTGGTTACCGTCAGGTCAGGAGATGGTGGAGGATCGGGAATATCAAAGTCCCTGCTCCACGCCCACATTGCCCTGTCCATCGTTTGGAAGAGGGAGTCTTTCCCGGTCAGGATATACTCATTTTTCTCCTGATCGGTGATTTCCCCCTCGAACCATGCCTTGCCGACACTGTCCGCTTTTTCCCATGAAATGGATCCAACGCCAATGGCGTACACTACGCTGATCGAATCATACTGCGCCGCGGCTTTATTCAGCGTGAACTCGTACGGCCCGACAGTGAGGAACCGCATGTTACCGTATTCGGGAGAACTGTTAAACCCTTCAGTAATCGCATCTTTGGGAAATTTACCCCGGTTGTCCGTCCCGATGTAAGTATCGCGACGGCCGACATCCCGGCGCCCCCAAAAATCCCCCATAATGGTTGCATGCGGCATGGAAAACGGCTGAGATAAATCATCGTTGGCAGGATCAAAACCTGATGTGGATGCATGTAACAGAGCGTATCCGGGGATTTGGGGGGAGAGTAAATGCCCGGTTCCCCGATCGGGGTCGCCAGAATCATCATTGCTTCCGTTTGGATAATTGGAGATCGCAGAGGTCTTTGTATCCCAGTAGTATGCTATTTTCAGGTTATCACGCGTCATATCGGTGAGCTCGGTTGGACGTTCGAACCAGCTGTCGAGATCATCGGTACTTTCAAATGAGAATGAGCCCTGCACTTCCCGTTCACCTGCCTTGGTCGGGCCAAAGCTCCAGGCGATGGGAAACCACATGTTGACAGTCTGGTCGGGGAAGAAATGTTCCGGCCCGGGATTTTGGATGGGCGGACGCGTTTCACCGGTAAATTTGTAGGTGGTCTGCCAGATAATGTAGTTGTTGTGATTGGGATTGGTATAGGCGTAGACGTTTACCCTGACCCGCATGCCGTGATTTCGCAGGATATCCTCCCAGGAAGCGACCATATTTGCCGGTAAATCAGGATCCACGGTACCACGATACGCCCTGAACAGCGGTACATCATCCACTACGACTTCCGGTGGGCGATACCGTCGCCGTTCCCAGGAATACACATTGACACCCACTGACCGAAAGGCGCTGCCATCTTCGGGTGGGATAATATATTTGACACTGTCTTCGTCAATTATCCCATCATCGTCGGGGCAAAGGGGGTTGTAAATTTGAAACAACATCTGCGAATGCCACTCATCCTGGGGAAAATACCAGGTTTCGGTCTGCGAGGCGTTCGAACCAGTGAGCATCCAGCTGTACTGGTTGGTGAACTGTCCCTCGCCATTGAGTTTTTTCAATTCCAGATTTATCTCATTGACATTGAGAAACATTGGAGCGCCGGTACTGTCTTTTTGTCCCAGAGCAGAGAGGAAGGGTGTTATAATCAACAGAGAAACGATGCTCAATCGGTTCAGATATTGGCTCAGGTTTCGTTTAATAACCTTCATGGTCTTATCCCTTGGATTTAAGGAGTCAATATTACTGTAATCTTTTTATTAAAAATGCACTCTGACGCCAATTAACACGCGCCTTGGATTCAGATAGAGCGGCGCTTCATACCAGCCGGTGTCTATATGTTCGTTATCACCCCAGCGCCACGGTTCTTCTTTATTAAATTCCATCCCCAGAGCGGAATACAGCTGTTTTTGCACGTTGTACCATCCTTTGCGCAACTTGTATGATGTCGTTTCCCACGCATATTCATCGCGATTGTATTCGCCGAGTTTATCCCGGTTTACGCCGGTATAAATCTCCTCGGTGCGGAGTGAATCACGGTAGACATTGTACTGTGACGAAGTCATGTTGCCATAACTGAGCCGCTTCACATTCAGGAGATTCTGGACGGTTAACACTATCTCAAAATTCGTTTCCCCGATCTGAAACATCTTGGAAGCCCGCATGTCCAGATTATAGAAGTCGACGATTTCAATCCGGCGCCATTCACTCTCAGGTTCGTTGGGATTAATGATCTGGTCGCCGCCATCACGCCATTCGTACGAAAAATTCATAACGATATTTTCCAGGGGGTGACGCGCCAGGATTCGGGGTCCGAAATCACCTGGGGTGTGAAAATTAAAATTGGCTTGTGCCGTTGGCCGCGGCTGAGTCGTGGTAACGTTCGCCGACCGGGCTTCATCATTCGCTTTTAACCGATTTTCATATACCCTGGCGAGTCCGGTATTTCCGTAACTGGCAACCATATAGTCGTAATTTCCCCAAAAGGTGAAAAACCGCCCCAGATTTTTTTCCATCCTGATTTCAACCCCGCGAATATCCCGGTAGGAATCAGGGAAGTATTTGCGCACATGCATTTCCTCCCACCAGTCAATGTACACGCGACTCAGCGGTTCGTTCTGGATGTCCTTGTAATAGGCGGAGATATTGATTAAGTAGCTGTCCCAGAATTCCTGTTCATACCCGAATTCGAAGGCGACTGTTCGCGCCATGTCAAGACCAGGTGAGGGCACAATGGCGCTCCCGGGGGAGATATTCCGGTTATAGAGGAAGTGGATATTCGGGCGTTGATAAAAATGCCCGTAGTTGAAATACAATTTGCTGGTAAGAGTAATAGGAAATGAAATACCCATCCGCGGTGATAATTTGAAATGTGCCTGAGACTCTTTAGTAGGCCACCCCTTTGGCGAATCGAGCATTTCCCGGTATTCAACCCAGCGTTCCCAGGATCCGAAATCACCGGGTAAATTATTATAGACGAGGTTGTAGAAGTTCGCGTAATCCTTGTCCAACGGATGATTGACTACGTAAGATTCCTCCCGCGCGTTAAAGTAATCTGCCCGGAGGCCCACGTTGGCCACCATACCCTCAAATTCCAGCTTGTCCTGGAGATACAGACCCAGACTGATCGGTTCGGCGGTAAAATATTGCCAGGTATCCGGCGTCCAGCTCTTTTGTGCCTGAAGCCATGTCCCGGAGTTGACATTCAGTCGTGTATAGCCAAAGTCAAAACCCGTTTCAATCTCATGATGTTGCCCGACCTGTGACGTGAGTGCTCCTTTCAGCCGGGTCTCCATGGTATAGGATGAATCCACCGCCTGGAGTCCCCCATACAATTCGAAAAAGTCGATCATGTCTTTCCCGATATTGGTCGACGCATTGGGAGAACCTTCCCGGGGGATATTTTTGACGTAAAGCATGGAATCAATCCGGACAAAGTTGGCTGTCGTATCGGCCGGATTAAAACCAAACGGTGTAATTTGGTGGTCTGAGTACCCCATCTGGAAGTCCAGCGTATAGAAAGTCCGGGGTGTCAGGTTTTCCGTATATTTTACGCCGCCCATAATGTGCCGCTGATCATAGTACTGGAGTCGGCTCTTATTGAACATGCGTGCCAGCCCGGTTTGGCCAGCCAAAAGCGCCCCCTGTTGCCGGACCGACACATCAGTGGTGTTCAGAAAATTAAACCGGCTGGAATAATCGACAAGGGCCCCACCGAACGAGGTCGGTCGCCCGGCAGTCATCGTGTTTACTTCAGCATACATCCCATTGATGGAGAGTTTTTGGGTACCACTTAATCTGGTGGTAATCTTCAGCTGACTGTTCCAGTCGATATATTCGTCTTGCGGCCCGATCGGAAACGCGTATTGGCTGTTTTCATACTTCCCGGCTAGCAGGAAGGTGGATTGCTCCAAAAACTCACCAACCAGGGGAAGGGCTGCACCGGGAACAGGTCCGGTTATGCTTCCTTCCACATACATATCGGGTTTTTGCGCAAAATCGTACAAGGGGTGTTGAAATTTCCACAGGGCAAGTTTTTCCTCGGGGGCACGGGCCAGTTTGCGGTATGTTGAATCCGGGATACCCATGGTTTCATAGTTCAGCGGTCTCTGCAAAATATGGTTCCATCCCCTGAAATTTCGGAAGACGGCATCATCCGGAAATCCCTCGGGTAACAATTCAGGATCAGAGGGGACGCCATCCATTGCGTAGCTTTTCCAGGTGGAATCGGACGGATCCAGGTATTTATAGTTGGTGTCCGCGAACACTTTATAAATCCACGAATCCTCGCTCCAGGGATTGGTCCCGAAAAATTTATACTGGCTGCCCGGGGTGTAATCATACTTTACTGAAATACTGTATTTGTCACGACTTCCTTCTTTGGTCACGGCGTTTACAAGCCCGGAACGGATTCTGCCGTATTTGGCTTCAAAACCACCGGTAAGCACCTGTAACTCTTCCACCGAGGTTGAGTTAATCGAGAGATAGGAGTTTTCCGACCGGGGATCCCGGAGAGAAATACCGTCTATACGGACATCGGTTTCCCTGATTTTACCACCACGGATACTGAGACCCTGGCCTTCCTCCCCTGCGGTGAGTTCCACGCCTTTAATTTTACTGATGAACTCGTCCATCCGAACAACCGGTGTCTCTTCAATTCGCTGAGTTTGAATAACTTCCTGAGTACCGGACACGTCCCGGCGGATAATTTCCCGTTCTGCAATGATTTCCACGGTCTCTCCCTCAATTGCAGCGGTTTGAAGGGGAAAATCAATGTTCGTAGTTAAATCGATATTGACCTGTACCTGTTTTTTCACCAGTGACCGATATCCGATCATCGTTGCCTGTATATCGTAAATGCCAGGGTCCACATTCAGTATCACAAAGTACCCTTCTGCATCACCTGCTGCGCCCTGTTTTTCGGTAATTTCAATGGGTTTGCCTTGTTCATACCGGTGGGTGATGATAATATTTGCGCCGGGCAAAGGTTCCCCGGTCTCCGTGTCATACACATGTCCGACGACTTTGCCTTTTTGTGCCAAGACAACTGAGAAGGGCAGCAGAATTGTGATGACAAGGATTGTTACAGCGGCTGTTAGCGATTGCCTAGACATGCATGTACCTCCTTTGCATCCAAAATTGAGGACCGAAAATTTTTGGTAAATTGGGAATCAACTCGCAGTAAACGTCAATTGGATACACGATGAAATCCTCCCGGAATAGTATCCTGCTGGATGGTATGTGCAATGTAGCGTTCAAAGATGCGAATTGTATGGAATCGACAGCATTTTTTTCATCCCGAATTCTCAGTTCGTGAGGGAAATCTCGGTACAGTTTCGGGATGTCAGATGCTCTGACAATGAGCATCATATTCAGGTCAGCGGGTTAGAAGGTCTCGACCCGCATAAATGTTCAAACATTTGCACAATTTATTTTATCATGAACCTCAAGAATTTGCAAGAACTTTTTGGAAAAGGAGCCTGGAAACGGGTTCAGATTTTAATTGAGCTATATCCGCTTTTATCAATGTTCACAGTTCGATAGGAAATAGCACGCGAACAGATGGGGCAGAAATATCAGGCGTTGTTATTCCGGCGTTCAATGGTAATCTGGTAAATAAACTTATCCGCCCGGTAGCTGGCGTAACAGAACTCAATCGGTCGCTCGGCTGCATCACAGGCCAGATGTTTCCGGATTAATACCGGCGTATTGTTATCCATCTGAAGTCGTTTCCGTAACCCTTTATCCGGGAGTTGGGCTATAATTTTCTCTTTGGCTATGGCCGGCACTGCGTGGTACTTATCTTCCAATAATTCATATAAGGGACCGTCAAAGGTTTCACCTTCCGGGATGCCGATCCGGGGGTGGAAATAACTGGTGAACAGTACCACCGGCTGTTCGTGTTCACCTCTGAGACGCTCCAGCTTTTGTACTTCAGTGTGCTCTTTAATGCCAAGATATTCAGCCACTTCATCGGGTGCTTTCACCCGGCTGACCCGCTTATCGATATCGCTGAACGGCCGGCCTTTGGCATTCATTTCTTTGGTGAAACTGGTCCAGGCTGTAAGACGGGTTTGTACGACATCATCATTTACCTTGGTCCCAATCCCTTTTTTCCGAACCACCAATCCCTCATAGACTAATTTGTTCATGGCAGCCCGGAATGTATTACGGCTGATCCCCAGTTTTTTGGACATTTCCTGTTCACCAGGGAGCAGTTTTCCGTTTTGGTATTCTTCCTGTTGAATAAGTTTTCTGAGAATTTGCTCGACCTGCACATGCAGGGGAACATGTGAATTGTGATCGATATCGAGCATCAAATTATCGCTTTGGTCTGAATCGGATTGCGCGGGTGCCATACGATGTTTTCCCCGGATTTTTCCGGTTATATGTTTAATTGTTCAAACATTTCAATTACGCATAAGATTAAGAAAAATTCATACAAATATGAAACAACTTTATTTTAAATAGTGATAATCAGGGGACATTTCGGCGGAATACCTGGTTCCGGATATCATAAAATGACCGGCTAACTACCTGATAGTAAGGAAATTATAAAATAACTCGGATTCTTACCTTTTTTAATGCTGCGATAATTTTGTTTGCATTGACTGAATGGATATTGCAAATTTACTTTCGATTTCAATTGTTCAAACATTTGCACATGAATCAGGTTGTTGGGTTTTTCTGAGCTATTTGAGACTCAAAGGAGCACGGTATGGCGGTACTTGGGCTGGACCTTGGTGGGACAAAACTGGCGAGTGCGGTCTTCTCACTGCAGGGAGATATCATTAATAAGGAGACCATACCCCTTGGGGGCAGAACCGGGACTGAAGTCGGGCATCTTATCCTGGAGCAAATTCGGAAATTTCTATCCGGTAGTGATGCGGACAACACCCAGGAAATTGAAGGCATCGGGGTGTCGGTCCCGGGGATCTACTACGCTGATACGGGGCGGGTCTGGGCACCGAATATCCCCGGATGGGAGGAGTATCCGCTCCTGGACGAGATCAGGCAGAACCTTCACCGGCGAATACCGGTGAAAATTGACAGTGACAGGGCAGCTTACATCCTGGGTGAATCATGGCAGGGCGTGGCACAGGGAATACAGGATGCCATATTTGTAGCCGTCGGGACTGGCATTGGCGCAGGTATACTCATCGATGGGAAAATCCTTCGTGGCGCTAATGACATAGCCGGGGCTATTGGCTGGCTGGCACTCAGTAAACCGTATTATCCCAAATACGATGTCTGCGGCGATTTCGAATACCATGCTTCCGGAGACGGGCTGGCACGCGTCGCACGGGAATTATTGTCCCGGGATAAGAAATACGACGGGGAACTACGTCAGATTGAACCGGAAGAAGTCACCGGAAAAGAAATATTCGCTGCCTGCGAAAACGGAGATCCCCTTGCTGCGAAGGTTCTCCAGAATGCAATTGAGTACTGGGGGAGGGCTGCAGCCAACCTGGTCAGTCTGTTCAATCCTGAAAAGATTATCTTTGGTGGGGGCGTCTTCGGACCGGCTGCACAGTTTCTGCCGGAAATCCGGAAGGAGGCGGAACAGTGGGCGCAACCAATCAGCATACAGCATGTAACCATCGAAGCCACAAGTCTTGGCGGAGATGCCGGACTCTACGGTACTGGCAAGCTCGCCTTATTAGCGCTGGAATCCTGAACCCGTAACCCGGAGAGAGCATATGTACAATCGGAAACTGGTACTGTGGGCGGCATTCCTCGGTATGCTGCTGTTTGGAATCACCATGACCACCCTCGGATCCATTCTGCCGCAGGTCATTGTCAAGTTCGGGGTGGACAAGGCGAATGCCGGGTCGTTGTTCTCGCTGATGAGTTTTGGCATCCTGATTGGCTCGGTGGTTTTCGGTCCCATCGTGGACCGGTACAGTTACAAAGCCATGCTCAGTATCTGTGCGTTCCTGGTCCTTCTCGGGCTGGAGGGGATTGCCTTTGCCCCCTCGTTTCCGGTCCTCCGCATCGCCGTCTTTGTGTTCGGGTTTGGCGGAGGTGTCATCAACGGCGGGACCAATGCTCTGGTCTCCGAAATCAGCGGGGAGGGACGCAGTTCAGGATTGGCATTTCTCGGGGTTTTCTTCGGCATCGGGGCGTTCGGCGTGCCGTTCATCCTGGGCTCCCTGCTTGATTACTTCAGTTATAGCGGCATTTTGGCTGTGATTGGCATCATAGTGTTGTTGCCGCTGGCGTTCTTTTTATTTATCCGGTTCCCCGAGCCGAAACACGCCCAGGGCTTCCCGTTGAAGGAGGGCGCGTCCCTGTTAAAGGAATCCACCCTGTTTCTCCTCGGATTCCTGCTGTTTTTTCAGAGCGGGATGGAAATCACGGTCGGAGGCTGGACGGCGACGTATTTTCACGAAGAGCTCGCCCTGGACTCGAATCAGGCGGTGTATTTCCTGTCCCTGTTCTGGGTGGGGATGATGATTGCCAGGCTTCTGCTGGGCGGGATGTTGAAGAAGTCTTCTCCGGCAAAGGTACTGCAGGGATTTATCGGGATTGCGTTGGTCGGGGCGGTCCTCCTGCTCTCGAGCCGGAGTCTGTGGCTGGCGACCCCCGGGATCTTCCTTATCGGCTTCGGGCTTGCCTCCGGGTACCCCATCGTCCTGGGATTTGTCGGCGACATCTACACCAAACTCTCCGGGACCGCCTTTAGCATCGGACTGGTCATGGGACTGATCGGCGGGATGATACTCCCGTATGTCACCGGGGTGCTGGGGGATGCCTTCGGCTTACGACCGTCCTTCGGGATCGTGCCGCTGAGTTTGCTGATCCAGTTTGGACTATTGGTGGTTATTCTGCAACGTTTTACCAAATATCACCGCGACCAAGTGAATATGTAAACAAATGAAGGAGTACGTATGTTAGCACTGGAATGGTTGAACAATGCCCGGGAGGTCATGGCGAAAATCGAGGAGACACAGCAGGACAATATCCGGGAAGCGGCAGGAATTATGGCAGATACTATCGAAGCAGAACGGTGGGTCCACACGTTTGGTTGTGGTCACGCAACCCTGCCGGTGGAGGAAATGTATCCGCGGATCGGCGGATTTGTCGGCTTCCATCCCATGATCGAACTGCCGCTGTCGTTTTTTACGCATATCCACGGCGAGATGGGCGTCCATCAGTTTGTCTTCCTGGAACGGGTCGAGGGATACGGTGATGAGATCATGAAGAGCTATAATTTTGATCCCAGAGATACCATGTGGCTCTTCTCGCATTCCGGGATTAATAATGTGAATATCGATATCGCTCTGAACGCGAAGGAGCAGGGGATGCACGTCGTGGTCTGCGGGTCGGTCGAAGAGTTTCGGGACAAGGAGACCCGGCACTCGTCCGGAAAAAACATCTTTGAAATTGCAGATGTGGTCGTCGACAGTTGCGCACCGGCGGTGGATGCCAGCGTCCCCCTGAAGAACCACAAGGATAATATTGCGCCGGTCTCCACGATCGCGTTTACTACCCTGGTCTGGATGATCATCAGTACGGTAGCCGAGATTCTCGTAGACCGGGGGGTGAAACTGTATATCCATCCCTCGCATAATATGCCGGGCGATACCACGGCGAAGGACCGGCTCGATGCGGCACTCGCCGAATACAAACGCCGGGTTACCGGGGTGTGATTTGAGTGGGAGAGATTGACGATCTGTCATCTCTCAACAGAGACCCCTTCCGGGGCTGGGCGGGGGATTCGTCCCGAAGTGCACCCTGTTGAAGACGGATAAGAAGCACATGAACGTATGGCTAGGAGATTCTTCGCTAGCGCTCAGAATGATAGTCTTGGGGGAAAAAGGAAAATGGTGTCATTCTTAACGGAACACAGTGGAGTGCTCCGGGAGGAGTCTCCGGTGAGAAAGAATCTCCTAGCCCTGCGCTTATAAGCCTTGTAAGTAGAGGTTTTCCCTCACTCAAACCCCTATGACTCGTATTGGCCAGGATGACAAGTCTTTTACTTTTCGGTTGTAATTTTTGGATGAAGAGGAAGTCCGAGGTGTTTTCTATTCGTATATGATCCCGCGCTCCTCCTCGTACACGACATCCCCGCCGACCAGGGTCTTCCAGACGGAAAAATCCTCATTGAAC
>Ga0180434_10000197_pt1 | contig 93822 bp, 54 predicted proteins | sample SS_ome_7_FD_132453 | JGI IMG/M metagenome (GOLD analysis project Ga0180434, IMG submission 132453) | Hypersaline lake sediment archaeal communities from the Salton Sea, California, USA - SS_1_D_2 metaG | ecosystem: Environmental > Aquatic > Non-marine Saline and Alkaline > Hypersaline >... | reverse complement strand
AGAGGAATCAGAGGGCTCAGAGATCTTTTTGGGTACGAACCCCCAAGAAAGCCTCTGTGTCCTCTGTGTTCTCTCCGTCCTCTGTGTTGAAGACTTGCCCGCTGTGGTTGCGGCTTTGCTGCTCTATGGTATTTCCATGAAGGGGAGCTGCGAAAAGGAAGGGAGGCCCACGACTTGTTTGCAGCGCGAAACGCTCATTCCGGGCTGTCGCTGGAAAATCCGGAGCCGAATCGATACGCTGTACGATTCGATTGCGTGAAAGGAGGCATCCCGTGGCCAGGATCGTGAAGGCGGGGCTGATCCAGTGTGCCAATCCCGTCAACAACCCGGGCGTGCCGGTGAAGGACGTCGCCGAGGAGGCGGTCAAGAAGCACCTCCCCCTGATCGAGCGGGCGGGCGAGCAGGGTGTGGAGGTCCTCTGCCTCCAGGAACTCTTCAACGGCCCCTACTATCCCCCCTCCCAGGACACACGCTGGCTCGATGTGGCCGAGCCCGTGCCCGGCCCCACGACGGAGAGGATGGCGGCCTACGCGAAGAAATACGGGATGGTCATGGTCGTGCCGGTCACCGAGGAGGCGATGCGGGGCGTCTACTACAACACGGCCGCGGTGATCGACGCCGACGGGACGTTCCTGGGCACGTACCGCAAGAACCATCTCCCCCACGTCGCCGGCTTCTGGGAGAAGTTCTTCTTCAAGCCCGGCAACCTCGGCTATCCCGTCTTCGACACCCGCGCCGGGAAGATCGGCGTCTACCTCTGCTACGACCGCCACTTCCCCGAGGGCGCGCGGCTGCTCGGCCTCCACGGGGCCGAACTCGTCTTCAACCCCTCCGCCACCGTCGCGGGCCTGAGCCGCTACCTCTGGAAACTCGAGCAGCCCGCCCACGCCGCCGCGAACGGCTACTACATGGGATGCATCAACCGCGTGGGCGAGGAGCCCCCGTGGAACATCGGCCGCTTCTACGGCAACAGCTACTTCGTGGACCCCCGGGGCCAGATCGTGGCCGAGGGGCCCGAGGAGGACGACGCGCTGGTGGTCGCGGACCTGGATTTCGACCGGATCGACGAGGCGCGGAGAAACTGGCAGTTCTACCGCGACCGCCGGCCCGAAACCTATCAGGACATGACACGACTGCTACCCTGAAGGCCCGGGAACTCACGAAAGGCGAAAGCCGAAGGTCGAAGGTCACAAGTCGCAAGTCCCAGGTCGAAGATTGAAAGCCGGCGTGACCTTGGACGCTGGACGTTCAATCCGTACCGGCTTCTACCAAGGGGGATGAACGGATGAAATTCGAAACGGTCGTCAAGGGCGGGACCGTCGTCAACGCGGGAGGATCGGTCGTCGCGGACGTGGGCATCGACGGGGAGACCATCACCGCGCTGGGCAGGCATCTCGAGGGCGCCGAAGTCGTCGACGCGACCGGCCGCTACGTCTTCCCGGGGGGCATCGACGCCCACGTCCACTTCCAGCTCCCCTTCGGCGGAACCGTGAGCGCCGACGATTTCGAAAACGGCACCAAGGCCGCCGCCTGCGGCGGCGTCACCACCATCATCGACTTCGCCATGCAGACCAGGGGCGACAGCCTGGAAAAGGCGGTGGCGGACCGCCGGGCCGAGGCGGACGGCAAGGTCTCCGTGGACTACGGCCTCCACGGCGCCATCACCGACTGGAACGAGAACACCGCCCGGGAGATGAGACGCCTCGCCGAAAACGGCGTGCCCACCTTCAAGATGTTCATGATCTACCGCAACGAGGGCTGGATCTCCTCCGACGCCGACCTCTTCCAGGCCCTCGAGATCGCCGGCGAGACCGGCGCCCAGATCGGCGTCCACGCCGAAAGCGCGGAAATCCTCGATTTCCTCATCGCGCGGACGGCCCGCGATCCGGACGTCACGTCCCTCGGCGCCGTCGCCCACGCGAAGAGCCGGCCTCCCGTCGTGGAATGGGAAGCCGTCCAGCGCGCGCTCGCCTGGGCCGAGGCCACGGGAGGGCGCCTCTACGTCGTGCACACCTCCACCGCCCGCGCCGCCGCGCTGATCGCCCGCGCCCGGGACCGCGGCGTCAACGCCTTGTGCGAGACCTGCCCCCAGTACCTCCTCCTCGACGAATCGGTCTTCGAGAGGGAAGACGGACACCTCTTCGCCACCTGCCCCCAGATCAAGACGAAGGAGGACGCCGCGGCCCTGTGGCGCGGGCTCGCAAGCGGCGGCGTCCACGTCCTCGCAACCGACACCTGCACCTTCACCACCGAGCAGAAGGCCCTCTGGAAAGGCGATTTCCGGAAGATCCCCTTCGGCGTCCCCGGCGTGGAGACCTTCCTGCCCCTCACCTATGCGGCCGGCCCCGCGGCCGGACGGCTCACCCTCGAAAGGTGGGTCGCCCTGGTCTCCGAGAACCCCGCCCGCATCTTCGGCCTCTACCCCCAGAAAGGCGTCGTCCAGCCCGGCGCCGACGCCGATATCGTCGTCTGGAACCCGGACCGCGGAGGAGAGATCCGCGCCGCCGACCTCCAGACGAATTGCGACTGGAACCCCTTCGAGGGCTTCGCGCTCGCGGGCAAGCCGGAACGCACCTTCTGCCGCGGGAAGGAAGTCGCCCGCGACGGCCGCTTCACCGGGAAACCGGGGTACGGCCGGTTTGTCGAGCGGAAGACGGGCGGGGGGCTTTGAGGTCATGGGTCATGGGGAATGGGGAACGACTCCGAAGCCGGTTTTGTTGTACAGACGGACACATGGCAGAGCCGCGGGCGGAGGCCGCTTGGCTGTGTATTGTGTGCCGTCCGTAATGCTGTATTCATGAATGCATTGCGGCACTGAATCAGGTAGATCAGTCTGCCGCGAAGCGGCATCAGGTTGATCAGGGGATGCTGAAATCTGAAACCCCTCCTTCGGTCCTTCGAGGAATCCAGAGGCGGCCCATGGCGGATCTCCACTGCAGCCTGGCGGGCATCGAGGCCCCGAACCCCTTCTGGCTCGCCAGCGGCCCCCCGGCCGATTCGGGCGCGAAGGTGGCCCGCGCCTTCGAGGCCGGCTGGGGAGGCGCCGTGTGGAAGACGCTCTGTCTCGAGCCGATCGTCAACGTGAGCTCGAGACTGGGCGCGGTGACCGGCGACGGGGGCGCGGTCGTCGCGCTCGAGAACATCGAGCTGATCATGGACCGTCCCCTCGAGGACAACCTGAAGGAGATCGCGGAGGTCAAGAAACGGTTTCCGGACCGGGCGCTGGTGGCCTCGGTCATGGCCGGGCCCGAGGAGGCATGGCGGGAGCTCGTGCGCCGCGTGGAGGAGGCGGGCGCTGACGGGCTGGAGCTCAACTTCGGGTGCCCCCACGGCATGTGCGAGCGGGGGATGGGCTCGGCGGTGGGCCAGGAGCCGAAGGTCCTCGCCGAGATCACGGGCTGGGTGCGCGGGATGACCGGCCTTCCCCTGGTCGTCAAGCTGACCCCCAACGTGACCGACATCACCGAGCCGGGCGCGGCCGCCGCGCGGTCCGGCGCCGACGCCCTCTCGCTGATCAACACGATCAAGAGCATCGTCGGCGTGGACCTCGAGAGGTTTTCGCCCCTCCCCCGCGTGGCCGGCCGGGGCACGAGCGGGGGGCTGAGCGGTCCGGCCGTCAAGCCCGTCGCCCTCCACATGGTGGCCGAGCTCGCCTCCCGCCCCGAGACCGCCCTTCCGATCAGCGCGATCGGCGGCGCCTCCACCTGGCGCGACGCCGCGGAGTTCATCCTCCTCGGAGCCTCCACCGTCCAGGTCTGCACGGCGGTCATGCTCCGCGGCGCGGGCATCATCCAGGACATGGTCGGCGGGCTCTCGGACTACATGGACGCGAAGGGGTTCGAATCGATCGAGGCGATGCGCGGGCGGGCGCTGGAAAACCGCGTCGCCTGGGGCGCCCTCGACACGGCGTTCCGCGCGGTCGCCCGCATCGACCTGTCCCGGTGCACGGCCTGCGGGCTCTGCGTCACGGCCTGCCGCGACGGGGCACACGGGTGCATCGTCCCCTCCTCCCCAGCCCCCGAGGCCCCTTTCGTGGTGGACGTGTCCTGCTGCGTGGGCTGCAACCTCTGCTCGCTGGTCTGCCCGGAGGGCTGCATCGAGATGCGCGAGGCGTGAGGGGGGGACGGCGGATTTCAGCAACGTGTAGGGGCGGCCCTCGCGGCCGCCCAGACCGCAGGAACGTCTGCAGGTGTTGGATTGCATCCTGCGCGTGTGGACGTCAGAAAAAGCCTGGATCCGTTCCTGTTGTACAGGCGAGCACTGGATTGTTTGTAACCGGTAACCTGTAACCTGTTTGTGCTGTGGGCTGCTACTGATTCCTCTGTGTTCCCTGACTGGGGTCCCTTGCCTGCGAAACGCTCACAACGGCCCACCCATGGCCGCTTCCCCCCTCACGGGTTACAATGCCGGTGCCATGTCACGATGCCTGATTGTCTTCATCGCGTCGTTCGCGTTTTCCGCGGCGGTTCTTCTCGCACGAGGGGACGTCCGGGCCGGCGAGAAGGCCCGGGACGAAAGCCTGGTCGGCCTGCTGGTGCGGGAGACGGCCACGCCCGCCAACTCGCTGCTCCGCCAGGCGGACGCGCTGAGGGAGAAGGGCGAGTTCGGCAAGGCCATCGCCGGGTACCAGGAGGTTCTGCGCAAATATCCCGACGCCCTGTTCCCCGTCACACCCGTGAGTTTCGAGGACCGCGTGGGCGTCACGTACGTGAGCGTTCGGGACTACGTGGAGGAGCAGCTCGGGAGCCTGCCGGAGGAAGCCCGCGAGCTCTACAACGCGCTGTACGAGTCGCCCGCGAAGGCGCTTCTGGACAAGGGCCGCACGTCGCGGGATCACGACGCGCTGCGCGAAGCGGCGCGCCGCTTCCCCCTCGCGCCTTCCGGGATGGAAGCGCTGGGTCTCCTCGCCCGGTGGAACCTGCAGAGCGGCCGGTGGGAAGCGGCCTCCTCGCGGTTCCGGGCGCTTTTGAGGCGGGACCGTTTCCGGTGGGACCGGCGGGATCCGGAGATCCTGTCGCTGGGCCTGGCCCTCTTTCGCCAGGGGCGTTCCGGGGAGGTGATCCGCCTGGGGGCTCGAGCCCGGGAGCGCATCGGGGGCGGGAAGGGGAAGGCGCTGGAAAAACGTCTGAAGGCGCTGGGCGAGGGCCCGGCGGCGGAGCGCGCGCTTCCGCGCTGGGTGTCCCGTTTCGGGGTGGACGCGCAGGGGCTGGGGGAAACGGCGGAGGCTTCGTCGACGATCGAGCTGACGTGGTCGGCGCGGATTCCCCGGGCGCCGGGCAAGCTCGGGGGCGTGTTTTCCCGCCACACGTTCAAGAACCGCGACGGGACGACCGTCGGCGACCTTCTCGAGGACGCCTGGCGTCCCATCTTCCCCCTTCTTTTCGAGGACCGTGTCTACCTGCACAACGGCATCGCGTTCCGCTGCCATGACCTTCTCCAGGGTGAGGAGGCCGTGTGGCGGACCCGCTCGGTCTATGCGGGGGGGGACGGCGTCGGCATCGGCGAGGGGAACTTCGAACCGAATCGCCTCTACACCGCGACCCGGGGCGAGGGGGCGATCTTCGTCCTCATGGAGGTCCCGCCCCTTTCCCGGGATCTGGAATCCATCAACTGGGGTTCCTATCAGGTGATTCCCCCGATTCCGCGGCGCCGCGTCGCGGCCCTGGACGAGAGGACGGGCAAGGTCCTGTGGGAGGCGGGCGCGCAGGAGAGGCCGCTGGGGTTTCTGGACAAGATGACCTTCACGACCGCGCCTCTGGCGCTGGAAGGACGGCTCTACCTGGCGGGCGCCATTTTCGAGGGGATCCCCACGGCCTTCGTCGTCTGCCTGGACGCCGAAGACGGGAGCCTGATCTGGTCGCGCCGGGTCTGCGCGGGAAGCCAGGAGCTCAACATGTTCGGCCGGCCCGTCCGGGAGTACTGCGGGTCCCCGCTCTCGGCGCTGGGGGACGCGCTCTACTTCTGCACCAACCTGGGGGCGGTGGCCTCCCTGCGGCTTTCCGACGGCGCCTGGCGCTGGCTGTTCCGCTATCCCCCCATCCCGCGACTCAAGTCCCGGACCTTCGAGACCGTGAAGTCGCCGCCCTCCTGGCAGGTGACGCCCCCGATCGCGGCGCCGGAAAGGATCGTGGTGGCTCCCGCCGACTCGATGTGCCTCTATGCGCTCGACCCGGACGCGGGGACGTTGAAGTGGGTGGTGGCCCGGGGCAAGAACGAGCCGCGCTGGGGCTGGGACCGTTTCTCGCGGCGCCGGGGGTCCGGCCTGACCGGCCCTTTCTACCTCCTCGGCGTCTCCAAAGACCGGGTCGTCGTTCATGGCCGGGACGTGGAGGCCTACCACCTTCGTTCGGGAAAACTCCTCTGGCGGAAGACGTTCGCCACGGACCTCGAGTTGCCGGCCGGGCGGGGCGCCCTGGCGGACGGGAAGGCCTACGTGCCCACGCGCGCGGCCCTCTACGTCTTCGACGTGAAGACGGGGGACCGTCTCCGGCGCAAGGTCTGGCAACGGCCGGAGGACGAGTCCGGGAACGTGGTGGTGGCGGGGGGCTATCTGGTCACGGTGTCCAAGACCCAGGTGAACTGTTACTTCGACCGTCGCCAGCTCCACAAGCGGATCCGCAAGCGGGCCGAGGAACGGCCCGAGGATCCGGCGGCGGCGCTCCGGGCGGGCCGCATCTGCCTCCGCGAGAAGAACCTGGAAGAGGCGTTGCGGCACTTCCGCCGGGCCCTGGAACACGCGGGAGGCTCCACGCCCTTCGCCGAGGAGGCCCGTTTCGGCCTGTACGAGATCTCCATGGCCATGGGTCGCGCCGCCTGGCGGAAGGGGAACCACGGCGTCGCGGTGCCCTGCTTCCGGCGGGCCCTGGAGCACGCCGCGGGCACGGACCAGAAGATCCGCGCCCTCTTGAGGCTTTTGAACGCCGCGAAGATCCGCGGCCGCATTCAGGAAGCGACGGGGATCTACGAGGACATGGCGCGACGGTTCGAGAAGGCGAAATACCCCTTCGAGGGCGATCCGGTCCCCGTCATCCTCTGGGCGGGTTTCGAGAAGGCCCGCTTTCTATCGTCCTCCGGGCGTCCGGCCGCGGCCGTGTCCGCGTACCAGTCCCTGCTGGAGACCCACGGCGATGAGACCTTCTCCCTCGAAGGCGAGCGCGGCACGGTCTTCGATCTCGCCGTGGACCGGATCGAGCGGCTCAAGCGCCGGTGCGGCGACGCCGTCTACCGGCGTTTCGAGGAGGAGGCCGCCCGCCTCTTCCGAGAGGGCGAGACAGAGAAGGATCCCGCCCCGCTCCGGGAAATCGTCCGCCGCTTCCCCAACGCCTCGCAGTACGGGCCGGCCCTGATGTTCCTGGGTCGCATACACCTGGACCGGGGCCGGCCGGCCGGGGCCGTCGAGATCCTGAAGCGGCATCTGCGGGAACGCCCCCGCTCGGAGAGCGCGGCCGCGGCCATGGTCCTTCTCGTCCGCGCCCTGGAAGCGGCGAATCGGCGGCCCGAGGCGAGGCGGGTCTTGATGAAGCTGAAGAGGCGGTTTCCCCGCGCCGTGATCGAGACGCCGGAGGGCGGGAAGACGAAGGCGGGAGGCTGGGCCGAAGAAAGGCTCGGCGACCCCGCCTACAGGAACCTCCGGATGAAACCGAAGCGGGAACGCCTGGACTGGGAGGGCGCCGCGGAGGTCTGGGAGACGTCGTTCACCTCGCGCCCGGTCCTGTTGCCGCTCGGCGGGGCGAGGCCCGGGCACGTCCGCCCGATGGTCCTGGCCCGGCTCGGCCGGGAGATCCAGGCCCTCGAGGCGGAGGACGGCGCCGTGAGATGGACCGGTGCGTGGAACGAGCTGCCGCGCGAGGCGCAGTTCGTGGGCTCGAACCTCGTGATCCGGGGCACCTACGGTCTGAGGGGAGTGGATCCGGACAAGGGCGGGGTCCTCTGGAGCCGTCCCTTTCCTCCGCGCGGCATCGTCCGGGGGCTGGGGACGGGCGGCGAGGTCGTGGCCGCCACCGTGAGCGATTTCCGGGAGAAGAGCCGGAACATCTGGCTGGTGGTCCTGGACGGCTACTCCGGCGAGGACCTCTTTCCCCCCAAGGACCTGGGCCAGTGGGGCGGCCGCTCCGTTCCCACGGTGGGTCTCGAGGTGGTCGTGGCCTACATCCGCGAGGGACACCCGCGCCTCTACGCCTTCGACCTCATCGACGGGCGGGAACTCTTCGCCAGGGGCATCAACGACTGGCTCCAGTGCGTGCCTGTGCTGTTCGAGAATCTCCGGCGCGTGGTCTACGCCACCCCGACGGACCTGGTCTGCCTGGACCTGGGCGGCGAGCGCCGCTGGTCGGTGCAGCTGGGCGAAATCCAGCGGGATTCGCTGCTCCGGGCGGGGGATCTCGTCGTCGCGACGCGCGCGGGCAAGCACGGACGGATCGAGATCGTGGCCGTCGACGTGAAGGAGGGCGCGGTCCGCTGGCGGTCCGGCACCGTCTTGCACCGGCTGGACGACCGCGAGGCGGCGGACGGCTCGATCTTCCTGGTGGGCATGCGGGGGACCGAGACGCGCGTGTTGAAGCTGAAGGAGGACTCGGGCGAGATCGCCATGAACGCCCTGGTCCACAAGGGGTCCATGACGCCGCCGGAAGCCTGGATCGGGCGCCGCGTGGGCGTGGTCCGGATCCACCGGCGCGACGCCCGGTCGCTTCGCACGGAGAAACATTTCAGCGTCTTCGACCTCGGGACCGGCAAGATCCTCGAGGCCCACGCCTACCGGGAGACGTCCAGCGCGGAGGGTTTCCAGGTGGCGGGCGGAAGGCTCGTGTTCACCCGCGAGGATTCCATCGTCGGGTGGGGAAAATGACCCCCGACGTCACCGCTTTCGTTTCAGCACGGATTGGAACGCCGGCATCCCCGCCGCGGCCTCGCCCGGAAGAAGGCGCGCAAGTCGATCGAGAGGGCGGAGACCGCCCGGGCAGGCCATCACGGAAGCGAGGTGGATGTAGAGCGCTTTCGTGTCCTTCTCCTTCTCGTTTTCGAGGGCGTCCAGAAGATCCCGCAGGGCCTGCTCGCCTCCGAGCAGCGAGAGCGCCATGGCCCCCGCTCTCCGGGACACCGCGGATTTCTCCCGGAGGATCGACTCGATCCGGAGACGGTCGCCCTCCTCCCCGCGGAAGGCCAGACCCCGGGCCGCCCACCACAACAGGTAGGGAACCCGGACGCTTTCCAGGATCGATTCCAGGTACCGCAGGCCTTGCGGCGTCCCGATCAGCCCGACGGCCATGCAGGCGAAGCCCCGCGCGTCCCCGCCGTCCCGGGGCATTTCCACCTCGCGCCCCAGATCCTCGATCGCCGGACTCCAGCCGAGGCGTCCGAGCGCAAGCGCCGAGGCGGCGCGGACGCCGGGCCGCACGTGCGAGTTGAAGATCCCGTGCAGGGCGCTCGCGAAACGGCGGTCTCCCGACACGGAAGCCGCGAGAGCCCCGAACGCCGTCACGCTCCCGCCCCCCTCCCCGCCCAGGGCCTCCGCAATCGCCCCTGCGGCCTCCGTGCCGGCCTCGCCCTCGCCGAGCAACCGGCCCAGCGAGAAGAGCGCGAAGCCCGCCGTCCCCGCGTCCGGGTCCTCCCGGGACGCTTGGAGCAACGCCTCGACCGACGTGCCCCGGCGCCCGATCTCTCCGAGCGCGAGAGCCGCGACGCGCCGGAGGGCCGCCGGGGAGGACCGGTCCGCGAGGGCCTTCTCCATGGCCTCCACGACGTCGAGGCGCGTCCTCCCTTCCTCCGCTGCGAGGAAGAATTCCGTGCTTTCCATGGACGCCAGCGAGGCCGCCGCGACGGCGCGCTCCAGGGGGGACGCGCCGGCGTCCACAAGGTACCCGTGGAGGGCCGCCGCGGCCTCGCCGCCTCCCGCAAGGCCCAGCGCGGCCAGCGCCCCGCCCCTCGCGTCCGGCGGGGCGTCTTCTTCCGCGAGGGCCGCGATGAGCGCGGGGACGGTCTCCCGGCAACGCATCAGGCCGAGGGCGACGGCGGCATGGCAGCGGATGCTTGCCGGCTCTTTCGCGTCCGCGAAGACGTCCAGGATCCAGAGCGATAATTCACGGGACCCGATCCCGGCGAGGGCGATCAGCGCGGAACCGCGGACGTCCTCCGTCTCTTCGGGGTCCTCGGCGCGCCTTCTCAGGGTTTCCTCGAGCAACGCGGTATGGCGTCCGATCCGTCCCAGGCCGAGGGCGGATTCCGAGCGCACCCTCGGCACGCCGTCCCCCAGGGCGGGGATGAGGATCTGCTCCACGACCACCGCCGTGAGGGTCGGGGGGACCGGGGGAGGAGGGACCTCGCCGGGGACGAACCCGGAAGCGTCCGAGGGCGCGGGGGCGGGGATGGGCGTGGGGGCGGGCGGGGGCGGCGCCGGGATCCAGAACGCCTCCATCGCCACGGGGCGGTGTCGTTTCCACAGGTTCTTCCAGTTGGGGAGGGGGGGCGGGGCGGGCCCGACGCGGGGAGGCTCGCCGGCCGACGCCGCGGCCGTCCCGAGGGCGAGCAGCAGGAGAACGGAAGCCGGGATGCGGAGCCGGAACATCGAACACCTCCCGTCTTGACGTCGTGCGAACGGTCCTCAGAGCCGGTGAAAGAATTCGCCGGATTCATTCGTTCCGGCCGATCGGGAATTCCATCTCAACGGCAAGGGCGAATTCTTCCACCGGCTCTAACGATCGCTTCGCGATCGGAATACGACGCCCCATGACGAACTGAGAGGATGCGGAAAAATCCCCTTGCCCAAAACGACCTGGATTTTTTCACAGCCTCTCAGCGGAGTTCCAGGGCCGCCGCCCGTTCCTTCGCCCGCGCGTGTTCGGGATTGCGACGGAGGGCCTCCTCGTACATGCGGCGGGCCGCCTGGAAATCGGAGAGGCGCTCCCAGAAGACGTCGCCCGCCTTGGCGAAGAGGTCCGCCTTCTCCGCGTCGACCCCGGAAAGGCGCGCCATGTGGACGAGCGCCTCGGCCACGTCCGGCCATCGCCCGCAACGCCGCGCGAGCGCTTCCGTCTCGGAAAGGATCTCGTAGTCCTCGGGCCTGAGGGCGTGGGCTTCCTTCAGGGAGCGGAGGGCCTCGCCCTCGTCGCCGAACTCGCGGGACAGGACCCGGGCCCTCTCCAGGTGGAGGGCTGCGCTTTTCTCCGCGTCTTCGGTCTGTTCGATCTCGCGGAGGAAGAGCCTCTCGGCGTCCCGGATCATGCCGGCCTGGAGGCAGGCCTCCCGGGCATGGCGGATCAGGCCGACATCCCCCGACGATCCTTCCAGGGCCTTGGCGAACCAGGCGATCGCCTTTTCCGGGTCGTGGATCTCGAACAAGTAGAGCCGGGCCACGTCGGCGGCGTCGGCCGGGTCCGCGTTCCCCTGGATGGCCGCGACCTCGAACGCCTTCCCCCTGGCCTGGGCCAGGGCGGACACGTCGCCGGCCTTCTCGAAGACGCGGACCGCCGCCTCGAGCACCTCCGGCGACAGGGGGGCCTCCTCCAGAGCCGCCCGGATCCAGGAAGCGGCGCGATGGATCCGTCCCAGTTCCTGCTCCTCGATCCGCGCCAGCTCTACGTAGGCCGGGGCCCGTTCAGCGGGCTCGTCTTCGCGCGCGCGGGCTCCCTCGACCTCCACGTATTCCTCCCAGAGGGAAGCGCCGGGGGCGAGCCGGAGGACGCCCTCGGGCGCGTCCGCGAGCCCCGGGGCGAGCCGCCATGCCCGGGCATAGGCCCGGCAGGCGCGCCCGGGATCATCGAGGTGCTCCTCGAAGATCCGGCCCAGCCGGTAGAAGACGGAGGGCTTCATGTCGCGGGCTTGCCCCTCGTCCTCCAGGCCTCCGACCTGCATGGAGAGCCAGATGGCGGCGCGGCGGAACTTCTTCTCCTCCGTGGAGACGCGGATCATGCCGTCCAGGGCTTCCTGGTTGAGGGGATCGAGGTCGAGGACGTTCATGTAGAGGGCGGCGGCCCGGGCGGGGTCGTCCTCCACGACCTTCCTCGCTTCGTCCAGGGTCTTCGTGACGCGGCTTCTTTCCGGGGGCTCGGGACCGACCTCGGGTCCCAGGCGTTTCTGCAGATCCTTGAGCGCCTTGAAACCCTTGCCCCCTTCCGGATTCAGACGCACGGCTTCCTGCAGGCACTCGGCGGACTTGTAGGGGTCCTTCAGGGGGTCCTCGTAGAGGCGCGCGGCGCGAAGCAGCAGGCGGCTCTTGGTCTCGCGGTCCGAGGCGAGTTCGATCTCCCTCTCCAGCCGGTCGACCACGCCCTGGTGATCGCCTCGCGCGAAGAGGAGGTTGCCGAGAAGCTGGAGCACCTCCGCGTTGGAGGGATCGGCCTTCTCGGCCTTTTCGAGGAGCGCCACCGCCCGGGGGACGTCGTGCAGGGCGTCGTTGCAGACCCTCGCCGCGGAAAGAAGGGTCTCCGCCCTCTCCATGCCGGTGGGAGCCAGCGCGGCCCACCGCTCCAGGGCCTTGGCCAGCTCTTCGGAAAGGTCCTCCCGCTCGTAGAGCCGGATCAGGTCCCTCAGAACGTCCCGGTTCCCCGGCGCGAGCTTCGAGGCCTTCTCCAGGTGCTCGAGGGCCTCCGTGTGCTTGTCCTCCTGCATGAGGAGGATGCCCACGCCCTGATGGAGAAGCGCCAGGCGGGCCGGCTCGCCGCCCAGCCGGATCTCCTTCTCGAAGGCCTTGCGGCACGCCTCCATGTTTCCCGCCGTGCGCGCCACCCGCTGGACCCCGCGGAGCGCCTCCCGGCAGTTCGGATCGAACTCCAGCGCCGATTTGTAGCAACGAAGCGCCACGTTCAGCTGGCGGAACTGCTCCTCGTAGAGCCGCCCCAGCCGCACGCATACCGCCTTCTTCCGGACGTCGCTGGCCTTCGTGCGGAGCACCGCCTCCCACACGCGCACGAGCGCCTTCCAGTCCTTCCGGGCGTTGTAGAGCCTTTCCAGCGCGCTGAGGGCGGCCGGATGGCCGGGCACGAGGCTGAGTCCCTTCTCGTACCAGGCCGCGGCGGCTTCGTCGTCCTCCAGACGGTTCTCGATGAGGGACGCCGTTTCCAACGCGAGGGCGGCGGCCTCCCGGTCATCCTCGACGTGCTCGAATTCCGCGCTCAGCGTGTCCGCCAGGCCGCTCCAGTCCTTGCGCTTGCGAAGGACGCGGGCCAGGCCCCGAAGGGCGGTCCGGTTCCCCGGCTCCCGCGAGAGGACCCGGCGGTAGTTCTCGGAAGCGGCCTCGAGGTCGCCGGTGAACCGTTCCGCGATCCGGGCGATTTCGAGCCGCGCCCCGGCTCCCGCCTCGCCTTCCAGCGCGCCGGCCTCGTCCTCCAGCAGGGGAAGCAGCGCGCTCCATCGCCTCTCCCGGGTCAGGAGCGTTTTCAACGATTCGCGGACGCCGGGAAGCGCCGGCGACGTTTCCATCGCCGCCGAGAGGTTCCTCACGGCGCGGTCCGAGTCGAAGAGCCGGCGCGCGGCCACGTCTCCCGCCCGGGCGAGGGCCAGGGCGCGCTCCTCCCCTTCGGCGGAGGCGGCCAGGGCCTCCAGGGCGTCGACCAGCGCCTCCTCCCGGCCGGTCTTGAGCAGCAGCCGCTCGATGTCCGGCGTGAGGGGGCGTCCTTCGGGGTCCTCCTCCTCCGCCGCGCGATACGCCTCGAGCGCCTCCTCGAACGCCGAGAGGTTGTTCTCCAGGAGGGTTCCCAGCCGTTTTCGAAGCGGGGGGCGCTGACCGGGGGGGGCGAGCGCGATCTCGCGGCGGAGGGCTTCGGCCGCTTCCTCGTGCGAATCCGTCTTCTCGGCGATCCGGCGGACCCCCGAGATGGCCTCGACGCTTTCCGGGTCGTCCTTCAGGACCGAGGAGAAAATCGTGAGCGCCTCCTGGAGGCGGCCCAGCGTCTCCAGGGCGGAAGCCACCTTCAGGCCCTGGGCGTTGCGTTCGGGTCCGGGCTCCATCCGGTCCAGCCGGATCAGTCCGACGTCCACCAGCCGGCCCCAGTCTTCCCGGTTCTCGTAGATCCGCTCGAGCGACTCCGCCGCCTCGAGATCCTCGGGTTCGAGGGCGAGGGCCTCCCGGAGGGCCTGCTCGGCGCGGACCGGATCCGCGTCGACCAGGAGCGTTCCCGCTTCGCGGACCAGGCCGGCCCGGGAGACGGGGTCCTCGGTCACGGCCGCCTCGTCGAGCATGGCCTCGGCGCGTCCGGCGTCGTCGCCCAGCGCCGCGCAGGCCCGCTGCATGCCCTTCAGGGCGGGGACGTGGTCGGGCCTCACGTCGAGCACTTCCCGGAAGAAGGTCCTGGCCTGCTCGGGGTCGTCTTTTCGCGCGAGGGAGATCTCGCCCGCCTTGGCCAGGACGCGGACCGCCTCGCCCGGATCGGCGGTGGTCTCGCGGAGCCGGGAGAGGGTCCGGATCAGGCCGTCGGCGTCGTCGAGTCCGGCGTACGTCTCCTCCAGTTCCTTGAGATGGCCGGCGTTCTCGGGTTCGAGGGTGGCGGCTTTCTCGAAGGCGGAGGCGGCCGGCTGCAAGTCCTCCATCTGTTCGGCCCAGATCTTCCCGATCCGCGCGTAGATCGCGGCGGAGGCGCGGTTCCCCAGCTCGAAGGCCGCGCGCCTCTCCAGAAGATCGACGAGATCCTCCCAGCGCTCTCCTGCGAGGTAGACCTGTTCGAGGGCGTCGAAGGCCGCCTCGTTGGCCGGGTCGATGGCCAGCGCGTCCTCGAAGGTCGTGACGGCCATGGGGATGTCTTGCAACTTGTCGCGGTAGAGTTCGCCGAGCTTCAGCGTGCCGGCCAGCTTCTCCTCGAAGCTCCCGGCGGTTTTCAGCGACTCCGTCCACAGGAGGGCCCTGCGGTCGTAGTCCTTGGCGGCGTCCAGCGCCTCCTCCAGCTGCGGCCGGAGTTCCTCGTCCTCGGGATCAGCGTCGCACAGGATCTCGAGGTGGTCGGCCGCTTCCCCCGGGCGGCCCGCCTTCAGGAGTCCTTCGGCGAGGCGCTTGCGGGCCCCGTGGGCCTGGGGGTCCTTCGCCACCGCCTTCTCGAGGGGTTCCAGGAGCGCCGCGGGATCCTGTGCGTCCTTCAACAGCCGTGCGTACTCCTCGAGGATCTCCTCGTCTCTTGGATTCTCCGACAGGGAGGAAGCCAGGAGGTTGCGGGCCTCCTCGGAGGTCTCGGGATCCCGGACCAGCACGCGGGTGAGCTTGCGCCGCGCCCGGGTGCGGGTCCTCTCGTCCTTTCCGGAGGAGGCTTGCCAGCGATAGAGGCTGGAGAGGCCTTCCCGGTGTCCCATGGCTTCCCAGTGGGTTTCCAGGCGGGCGACGGCCGTCTCGTCGTCGGGGCGGCGTTTCAGGGCCTGCTGGTAGGCCCGGATGCCGCGGGGTCTGTCCTCGAGGGTCTCGACGACGAAGTCGCCGAGCCGGATCAGGAGTTCGGCGGCGCGGGCGGGGTCCGACATCGCCTCGGCGCGGGCCTCGAGGGCCTTTGCGGCGCGTTCCTCGTGGCCCACGTCCGCGGAGGCGCGGAGCAGGTTCTGCCAGAGGTCGGGGTCCTCGGGGGCTTCAGCGAGGGCGGTCTCGATCCAGGGGCCGGCCTCGCCGGCTTTTCCCGTTTCGAGGAGATGATCCATCAGTTCGAGAATGCGCTGGACCTTGGCGCCGGGGTCGGGGGCCGCGTCCACCGCCAACTCGATCTTTCGGCGGGCCTCCGCGACCGTTTCCACGGGCGTGGGTTCCGCCGGGTTTTCCGTCTCCGCGCCGGCGTCGGGAGCCAGTTCCGCGGCCTTGGAGAAGAGCCGGCCCGCCTGTTCGACGTCGCCCAGTTTTTCCACGAGGATCTCGCCGGCCGTCTTGAGGTCGCGGGCCTTCTCCTCGTCGGGGAGGTCGAGGTCGGCCTCGTCTTCCAGGACGCGGACGAGGGCGCGCCAGTTTCCCTGCTCGCGGTAGAGCCTTGCGAGATCCCGGTAGAGGCTGACGGCCTCGGGCTTGAGGTCGCGGACCATCTCCAGGCAGCGAGCGGCGCGAACGAGATCGGAGAACCGCGTCTCGTAGAGCTTGCCGAGTTTGAAGAGGATCCTGGACTGCAGGTCGGGCTGGGGGTCGAGGGAGAGGAGGGACTCGAGCAGTTCCCGGAGGTCTTCCCAGCGGGAGAGGACGCGGTAGATTTTCTCGAGGGCGTTGATGGCGTGGACGTTGAGGGGCTTCAGGTCCAGCACGCGCCGGTAGGTTTCGATGGCCCGGCGCATGTCGCCGACCTTGGATTCCAGGATCTTCCCCGCCTGGAGAAGGAGAAGCGGCCGTTCCATGGGGGGGGCGAGCCGGGCCTCCTCGTCCAGGATGTCGCACAGGGCCTCGAATTTTTCCCGGCGCTCCAGCACCTCGCGAAGCCCCAGCAGGGCCGGGCGGAAATCCCGGCGCCGCTTCAGCGCTTCCCGGAGCAGGTCCTCGGCGGTGTCGAGGTCCTTGAGTTTGTCCTCGGCGATGGAGGCGGCCTTTGCGAACAGGCGGGCCGCCTCCATCGCGTCGTCGAGCGCCCGGGCGCGCCTGGCGGTGACCTTCACGTAGGCGTCCCACTGGCTCTCGAAGAAGAGGCGCTCCGAGGCCGCCTGGAAGGCCTTGGTGTCGCCGGGATTCGCCTGGAACGCCTCAAGGAGCCTTCGGCTCTGCTCGTCCATGGGTCACGTGTCCGCTTTCCACTGCCCGCGTCAGACCTTTTCGAGGGCTGTATCGAGGTCGGCGATGACGTCCTCGGCCTTCTCCACGCCCACGGAGATCCGGACCATGCCTTCGGTGAGCCCCTGCTGCTCCATCATCTCCTTGGAGACCCCGGCATGGGTCATGGAGGCGGGATGCTGGATGAGCGTATCCACGGTGCCCAGGCTCACGGCCACGGTACACAGATGGACGTTGTTCAGCAGGGTCCGGCCGGCCTCGACGCCGCCTTTCAACTCGAAGGAGAATACGCTGGGGTAGCCGTGCATCTGCTTCTTCGCGATCTCGTGGCCCGGGAAGCCGGGCAGGCCGGGATGGTGCACGGTTTCGGTCTTGGGGTGTTTTTGCAGGTGCTCCGCGACGGCCAGCCCGTTTTCGTGGTGGCGTTCCATGCGGAGACTGAGCGTCCTCACGCCCCGGAGGAAGAGGAAAGAATCCATGGGGCCCATGATGGCGCCGGTGTCCTCGCGGAACTTGCGCACGGCCTGCGCCTTTTCCCCGTCGGCGATGACGATCCCTCCGACCAGGTCCCCGTGGCCGTTCAGGTACTTCGTGGCGCTGTGCACGGAGATGTCCGCGCCGAGATCCAGCGGGCGCTGGAGATAGGGCGTGGCGAAGGTGTTGTCCACCATGCACAGGACGCCGTGCTCGTGGGCGAGGTCGGCGAGCGCGGCGATGTCGCTGATGCGGCAGGTGGGATTGGCCGGCGTCTCGAAATAGAGGGCCTTCGTCTCGGGACGGATGGCCTCGCGCACGGCGTCGAGATCGGAGGAGTCCAGGAAGGTGCTCTCGATGCCGAAGCGCTTGAAGACGTCCTTGATCAGGTGGATGCAGGGCCCGTAGAGCGTGTCTCCCGAGATGACATGGTCTCCCGCCTGGACGAAGGTGAGCAGGGCGGCCTGGATCGCCGCCATGCCGGAGCCGAAGGCCACGGCACCGTCGCCGTTCGCGAGGTCGGCCACCACGCGCTCCAGGGCTTCCGTGGTGGGGTTGCCGAGTCGCGTGTAGATGTGGCCTTCCTGCTTCTTGGCGAACAGATCCGCCCCGTGTTCCGGGCTGTCGAAGTAGAACGTCGACGTCTGGAAGATGGGCATGGAATGGGCGTGGAAGGGCTTGACGTGTCCTTCCGCATGGAGCTGGCGCGTTGCGAAATCGAGTGGTTTTTCCGGCATGAGAACCTCCTGATGAGATGAACGATTGTCGACCTTGCGGACGCGAACCCTTGCGCGCGCGTCCGCGCACCAGCCTCTCTCGTCCGCTTTCGCCTCGAGCGCCGGCGTGCTTTCCGAGGGGGAAGGCGCCGGGAGACCACTGTACTCCAAGTCGTCAGGGCCTGCAATCGTCTTTGCCCGATCGCCGGCATCCGATACAATCCGGCGTCATGCCGGGCGCCGTTGCGAGTCGAGACGGGATCGTCCAGATCCTCGTGGGGGGGGCCGAGCAGACGGCCATCCAGCTCGTCTGCCTCCTCGGCCCTTTCTTCCTGGTGGGGCTTTTGCTCCACGGCCTCGAGCGGCTCGTGCAGAGGCATCTTTCCCGCCATTTCGGCTGGGGCAGCATCCTGTGGACCGGATGGCTGGGCACGCCCGTTCACGAGACCAGTCACGCCCTGCTGTGCCTGGTGTTCGGGCACCGCATCGAGGAGATGGCCCTTTTCAAGCCGGACCGGGAGTCCGGCCGCATGGGCTATGTCCGCCACTCGTGGAATCCGGGGAATCCGTACGCCGTCGTGGGCAACTTCTTCATCGGCGTGGCGCCGCTCGCCGGCGGGGCCCTGGTCCTCTACCTCTTCCTGTGGATCTTCTTCCCGGACGCGGCCCGCGGCGCCCTGGACGCGGCGGGCATGGCGGAGGCCATCGCGCGAGGGGCGTTTCTCGAGGCGGGCCGCTCCCTGTTCGGGATGGTCACCGGCGTCCTGGGCGGCATTTTCACGCCGGCCGCCTTCGGGCACTGGAAGTTGTGGGTCTTTCTCTACCTGGTCCTGTGCGTGGGCAGCCACCTGGCGCCCAGCCTGCAGGACTACCGGGGCGCGCGCCGCGGCGCCCTGGTCCTGCTCCTGTTGCTTCTCGCCGGAAACCTCGTCTTCCTCGTGCTGGGCGGGAAGGAAGGCGTGCTCATGGCCTCCGGCGCCCGCGTGCTGGGCCCGGCCCTGGCGCTCTTCTTCCTCGCGGCCGTCCTGAATTCCGCGATCGCGGTGCTCGTTCTCGGATTCACGGGCCTTTTGGACCTGATCCGCGGGAACGCCCCGTGGGGAAAGGGGGGAGGGTGATGGAATACGAGGCCTTCGAGAAGCGCAAACGCCTGCCGCCGGTTCCCGTCTTCGCCGTGACGGGCGACGAGCCCTTCTTCAAGCGCCGCGCCGTGGACAAGCTGGTCGCCCTGCTGACGCGGGGAGGCCGGGAAGGGCTGGGGGTCCGGGACGTCGACTGGGAGGGACCGGAAGAGGAGCGCCCCTCCTCGATCGGGGCCCTGCTCTCGGATCTGATGACGCCGTCGCTTTTCGGGGGCAAGACGGTGATCGTGGTGAGGCGGGCCTCCCGGCTCCTGTCCCGGGAAGGGGGCGCGGACCGTTTGCTGGACTACCTCGCAGGCCCGCGAGGCGCCGGCGTGCTCGTCCTGGAGGTGGAATCCCTGGACGCCCGGACCCGGATCGGTCGGAAGATCCGGGACGAGGGAACGGTCATCCAGTGCAAGCGCCTGTTCGACAAGCCTCCCCCGTGGAAGCCGAAGGCACCGGTGCACGACAACGCCCTGGCCCGGTGGATCGTGAAGGAGGGCCGGGCGGAAGGGGTCGTCTTCACCCTGCCGGTGGCCCAGGATCTCGCGGAAAGGGTCGGCAACGACCTCGGCGCCCTCCACGAGGAAATCCGGAAGCTCGCCCTGTATCTCGACGCGGGGCCCTCCTCGACGAAGCCGGTGTCCGCCGAGGTCCTGTCGGCGACGGTGGGAGAATACAATGAATACGGCGTCTTCCGGCTCACCGACGCCATGGGAAAGCGCGACCTCCCACAGGGGCTGCGCATCCTCCAGGGCCTGTTCGAGCAGGGGATCCGTTCGTACGGGAAGGGGGGGACGGTGACGGGGGAGAGACGGGTGGCCACGGTGCTGCTCGAGCGGATCCACGTCAAGATCCGGGAGCTATTCCGGGCCCGGGCCCTTCTGGAGGCGGGGCGCGGGGAGGAAGAGGTGGGCCGGGCGCTCGGCAAGCATCGGGTCTTCGTGCCGCTTCTGGTGGCGGAGGCCCGCCGGACGGATCTGAAAGACATGCACGGGTTTCTCGAGGCGCTTTTCGAGGCGGATCGCCGGCTGAAGACGGGAGCGCCGGGGCGGCCGGTCCTCGAGGCGCTCCTTTCGCGATGGGCGCGAGGGGCGATCCACGAGCGTGAACGTGGAAGAGAGGGAAAACAGGCCAGGGGAAATGGGAAATAGCCAGCATGGACTACACGGATCTGCACATCCACCTGCTTCCAGGGATGGACGACGGGCCGGCGGACATGGAGGAAAGCCTCGCCCTCCTCCGGCAGGCCTTTGAAGCCGGCACGCGCCGCTTCTGCGCCACGCCGCACTTCGGGCCGCCTCACGGCTTCTGGGAGCGACGTCGCGCCCGACGGCTCGTGGAGGATCTCGAAGCGCGCGCGGCGGAAGCGGGGTGGCCGGCCGAGATCCGGCTGGGGGCGGAGGTGTCCCTGTTCCCGGAAATCGTGGAGGAAGCCCGGAAGGGAACCCTCCCCGCCCTCGGGTCGGGGAAGTACCTTCTTCTGGAGACGCCGGCCGGTGTCCTCCCGCCCCACTTCCCGGAATTTCTTTTCCGGTTCCGGTCGACGGGTCTGGTCCCGGTGCTGGCCCACCCGGAGCGGACGGAGGTTTTCTGGCGGCATCCGGAGCGGATGCGCGATCTGGTGGGGGCGGGGGCGCTTATCCAGGTGACGGCGGGAAGCCTCGTGGGGGAAGGGGGGCGGAAGGTGAGACGGACCGCCCGCCGTTTCCTGGAAGCGGGATGGGTCCATGCGCTGGCGTCGGACGGCCATGGGGTTCCGGCGCGGTTGCTCGACCTCTCGGAGGCGGAGCGGGAGGCGGCGGGCTTGTTGAAGGATCCCGCCCGGGCGAGGCAGCTGGTCACGGAAGGCCCCTGGCGATTGATGGGCGGAGACCGTTCGCCACGGAAAGAGGGCGACGAAGACGCCTCCCCTCCGGAGGGTCGAGACGCGTCCTGACGACGGTGGTTCAAAGCCGGATCGGAGCGCTCAGAGATCCTTGGGCGAGGTGATGGACCGCTTGTTCGCCTTGCAGCGCGTAACGGCCTTGTCCAGCAGCACGAGGACTTCCCGGTTCAGGGCCTCGATGAAGTCGGAGGACATCATGGCGTCCTTGGAACGGATGTACTCCTTCACCTTCGAGGCGACCACGAGGTTGTCTTTCTTTTCCATGGGCTCTCTTTCTCCATCTGAGGGGTTTCTTCAGCTCACGGGTTCCGATTTGAGCATGTCTTGCAGGATCTTGTACAGATCTTCGGCCGAGACGAACAGGTAGGCCGCACGCGTTCCGAACGTCATGTGTGTGCGGCTGTGCAGGGGGATGGATTCGAACGGCGGGGCGGTTTTTCCGCCGATGCGCGTTCCGTTGGAGGAACCGCTGTCGGTGAAGGAGATCTGACCTTGCCCGGATACGGAGAAGTAGCCGTGGAGTTTCGAGACCAGGAGATCGGTGATCACGCAGTCGTTGTTCTGGGTCCTCCCCACGGTGATCTTGTCCGCCAGGGACACGCCCTCTCGTTTTTGCAGCGGGACGACCTCCGAGGAGGGGACGGGCTGGGGAAGGCCCTTGGAGACGGGGGTGCTGGCGCCGGCGGTGTCGCCGGAGAGCGTTGCGAATTTCTGTCGCTGCTGGTCCTGCGGCACGAAAAGCCCCAGGAGGAAGAAATGGGGGGTACGCGACTTGAAGGCCTCGATGTCCAAGTTGCGGATTTTTCCCCAGGTTTCCACGGCGGATGCATGCGATTCGTTCGACATGATTCCCTCCCCGGGAAACAGGTTCTTCCGCCTCGAAGCGGACTACCCATCCATCACCTTGTTCGATCGAGGAAACCAGCGTACATGGAGGATCGTCGGGAAGTCAAGAACTCTCATGGGCTTTCTCTCCGGTTGTTCCCGGCTTCCCTCCCCGTTACAATGCCGCCGTTCCCGATGCGGCATGCCGGAGGTTTCTTGAAACTCGACGAAATCACGGTCCTGATCGCGGACGACGACGAGGCCGTGCGGGAGACCCTCAGTGAAAGTCTCCTGGACATGGGCTTCGTGGACGTGATCCAGACGAAGGACGGGGAAGCGGCCCTGGAGACCCTCGAGGGCGAGGATGTCCATCTCCTCCTTCTCGATCTGGCCATGCCCCGCCTGCGGGGCGAGGAGGTGGTGGAGATCGCGCTGTCCCGGTACCCCGAGCTGATCATCATCATCGTCACGGGGTTCGCCACGCTGGAAAAAGCCATTCAGCTCATGAAAAAGGGCATCTACGACCTCATCCGAAAGCCCTTCAATCCCCGGACCCTGGCCCGCAAGATCGACGCCGCCCTCCTGAAACAAGACGCACGACGGGAAGGTAGAAAGGAAGGCCGGAATTTCGGCGATTTCGAGCTCCTGGAGGAAATCGCCCGGGGAGGCTCGAGCGTCGTGTGGAAGGCGAGGGAAAAGGAGACGGACGACGTCGTCGCCCTCAAGATCCTCGAAGGAAGCGAGGAGGCCACGGACGAGCAGATCCTCCGCTTCCACCGGGAAGCCCGGACCGTCGAGGAACTCCGCCATCCCTACATCGTCTCCGTCCGCCGCATCGGCGTGCACGAAAAACGACACTACATCGCCATGGACTTCATCGAGGGGCTTTCCCTCGACGAGTGGATCGAGAGGAACGACCCCGACATCCGGCTCGTGCTGAACGTCCTGAGCCAGACCGGCTTCGCCCTCCATTACGCCCATGAAAGAGAGATCCTTCACAGGGACCTGAAGCCCACCAACATCCTCGTCGACGACAGGAACCAACCGCACCTCATCGATTTCGGCCTGGCCAAGTCCACACGGGAAAAACTGAGAATCACGCGGGGAAGCCGGCTCCACGGCACCATCGGCTACATCGCACCCGAGAGGTTCTCCGACAAGGGCGGTCCCGTCGGCGTCGAATCCGACATCTTCTCCCTCGGCGTGATCCTCTACGAGGTCCTGACCGGCACGCTCCCCTACCGCATGATCAAGGAATGCGATTTTCTCCCCGATTTTTCGAGGTCTCCCGCCTCCCCTTCCCTCTTTCGCCCGGAGTTTCCCGCCGCCCTGTCCGAGGTCGCCCTCAAGGCCGTGGCCCTGCGGCCCGAGGAACGATACGCTTCCGCCCGGGAACTGGCCAAAGCGCTTCACGAGACCCTCGAACTCCTGACCTGAGATGGCATGGAAATCGCACTCTTTATGGCCGGAACTGAGCCTGGATCAGGATGATGGAATACCCGGCCTTGCCTCCTGGTTTCGACGGGAGGGAAAGGGCGGGGATTTCTCGTTGTAACTCGCTTTTGGGTAAAGGGTAAGGAAAAACCGGGAAAATCCGCCCCCTGAAAGGAAGCCAAGGAACTATAAACTTATCTTTACAGTGTAGGGTGGAAAGAAGTTGACCGGCGGAAGAGGTCGTGTTAACTTGAGGACGGGTATGTAAAGAATAGTTTACGGTTTCATGGGGTGAATGATTCCCAGGGATGGGGATCCGGGACGATCCGAACTTTTTCAAAGGATTCGAACATGAGTCGCCTCAATAGACGGAGACATCCCCTTCGTCTGGCGATCTGGGTCGCGGCGGGTCTCGCCGTGGCAACGCTGACAGCAGGATGTCCCGACGAGGAAAAGTCCTCCCCCCCGATCTTTCCGGTCCCGGGACCGGAGGAATTCGGGTCGGCGCGGGCGCTGGATCTTCCGCCGTCCTCGCCGGCGGGCAGCGTCTCCTTCGATCCGGCGCGCCACGCCGCCATGGGGCCGGACGGCGACGGCATGGCGATCTATCTCGCCGACGACGGAACGGGCACGGTCCGGATGAACGTGGTCCGCTACGACCACACGCAGAATCCGATGGTCCGGTACTTTACGGAGCCGGAGACGTTCGACGCGAACGCGGGCGACGTATCCGATGCCAAGGTGCTGATGGGGAAGGGTGGCGAAGGCCTGATCCTGTGGATCGAGACGTTCAACGGGCTTCCGCGCCTGTTCGCGAGCGTGCAGCCCTCGGGAGGCGGGGGTCTGACGCCGCCGCAGCTGATCGACGAGGGCGGCGACAACACGACGCCGGAAGGCGTGTCGGGTTTCGACGCCGCCCTGGATTCCGCGGGGAACGCGGTCATTGGTTTCTACGAGAATCCGGCTTCCCCGGGCCAGAGCGAGACTTTCGGCGTGTTCTACGACCGTTTGGCCCGGACGTTCAGCGCACCGGACAAGGCGGACCCCTTCACGACGTCGGGTCATCCCGTGACGGCGTTGAAGGTGATGTCGGGTCCTCCCGGCATCGGGTATCTTCTGATGCTCCAGGATGCGGATCCGGGCGCGGGGACGGTGATCCAGTGCTCGGTGAGCCGGTTCTCCTCGGAGTCGTCCCTCTCGGCCTTCAACGCGGCCACGCGTGTGAATCCTCCCGGGTACAACGACGACGTTCTCGATTTCACGGGCGCCGTGCTTCCGAACGGGGACGGCCTGATCCTGTACGAGCAGCCGCATCCCACGACGGGCGCTTCACGGGTCTGGAGCCGGGTGTTCGATTTTTCCGGCCAGACCTTCACCGAGGCCCTGCCCCAGGATCTGGCGCCGCAGGGGTCGGCCGCCGCGGACCACTTCACAGGCCCCGTGACGGCGACCGCCTCGGACGGGACGACCGTGGCGCTCTTCCGGACGACCGGTTCCGGCGCGTCCCTCCACGCCAACGTGTTCGATCCCGATGCGGGGACCTTCGACACGACCGGTTCGACGAAGGTCAGCGTTGCGGACGGTCCCGTACGGTCCGGCTACCGGTTCGCCTTCGGGCCGCATGGGATCGGCGAAGCGGTGTTCGTCCAGGCGCTCAGCGTTTCGGGCGGTCCTGAACGGCTTTTCGCATCGCGTTTCACCGGGGCGACCGGGACGTTCGAGGCGCCCCGGCCCGCCGATCTCGGAGGCGTGGAAACCGGAGAACTGCAGGCGCTTCCCATGGTCTTTTCCGATCCCCGGCTGGTCGGGACGGGTTTCGACGCCCGCGGCCGTTTCCTGGTGTGTTTCACGGGATCGGACGGCCTGCTCACCCGGGTCTTCGTGAACCGTGCCGTGGCCGGCCGGTCCGACGCCTTCGAGGGCGCCAGGGCCGTGGACGCCGCGAACCGTTCCTCCTTGTTCGCCCCGTCTTCCTCCCGGTCGCAGGTGCAGGACGGCCAGGCCGCCCTTCTTCTCGCCTCCGATACGGGGGAAGGGATGGCGGTGTGGAGACGGCAGGAGGTCGTGGGGACCGAGACCACCTACAGGCTCTTCGGGAATTCCTATCATGGTTACAACCTGCCACCCGCCAAGGGCCTGACCGGCGCCGTGCTGGTCGACGAGCATCCCGAAGCCGCCTCCGCCCGCCGGATCCACCAATTCGACGGCGCGGCGACCGCCACGGGGGCCGTGACCGCCCTCGTGCAGGACGCCGGCGCGACGCGGGAGTTGTACGTCCGGGCGTATGATGCGCACGCCCAGCAGTTCGATCTTCCCGGTTTGGACACCGTGGACAACGGGACGTCCGCCGACGTCCTCTGGGTGGACGTGGTGCCCGGATCGGGCGACGACGCTTTCGTCTTCTTCCTCCAAGATGACGGATCCGGGACCGTGCACCTGTACGGGGCCCGATACGAGGCCGCGTCCCGGAGCGTGCTTTCCCTTCGTTCGGGATCGCACCTGTCCAGCGCCTCGTCGGGGTTCGGTTCCGTGACCGATGTCTCGGTGGACGCGGCAGGCGGCCGGGCCTTCGTGGCGTACCGGCAGGAGAAGGGGAGCGGGCACGGCGCGTTCGTCCTCCGGGTGGACGCCGACGGGACGGTGACCGGCCCGGCCCGCGTCAGCGCAGCCTCGGCCTCGACGGCGGGCGCGCCCTCGCTCTGGGCGTCCGACCGGGGTCGGACCCTGGTCCTGTTCAAGGAAGGGCAGGATCTGATGGGGCAGGTGATCCTCAACATGACCTTCGGCCAGGCTCTTTCGGATCCGCCGGTCTCGCTCGAGTCCGCCGGCGATCCCATCGGCGCCTTCGACGCGGACGCGGACGGGCAGGGGAACTTCCTGGCGGTCTGGGAGGAAGGCGCGGTGGGAAGCGGATCGACCGTCATGTTCCGCCGGTACCTCCATGGCGCCGGCGCCTGGGATGCGGGCGCCGTGTCCGTCAGCGCCGCCGGAACGACCGGGCTCGATCACCATGCCCCCCGCGTGGGGGCTGCGGACGACGGACGGGCCGTGATCCTCTTCACAAGGACCCAGACGGGGACGACGGACGATGTCAGCCTCCTGGCCGCCGCGTTCGACCCCGGCGCCGGGCATACCCTCAAGGCCGCCGAGTGGGTCGACCACGACGAGGAGATCTCCAGCGGCCTCGACGTGGGCCAGGCCTCCCTCGCCATGGATCCGGCCAGCGGACGGGGCTTCGTCGTCTTCCTGCAGGACGTGGAGATCGGGGCCCCGCGGCGCGACCGCCTCTTCCTGCGGGGATTCGACCTCGACCGGACGCGAAGCGGCGATTCCGTCTTCAACCCGACGCCGGGCGACATGAGCGCCGGCGGCGCTTCCGCGCAGACCCACGTCCCGTTCTTCGACGTGGCCGTGGGTCCCGACGGGAAGGGATTCCTGATGCACGGCGAGCAGATTCCGAACGGATGGGTGGACACCGTCACCCACCTGTTCGCCAGGCCCTTCGACCTCGCCGCCTCCACGTTCGCCCCCACCGGCATCGCCAGCCGCCAGATGAAACCGGGCGCCGGCACCGTTTCCGGAGAAGGCGTGGATGACGGAAAGGTCCTGATCAACGGCGAGGGCGATGCCTTCCTGCTCCATACCGTGGCCCAGACCGACTCCTCCATTCCGCGAACCTACCGGAGGCTCTTCGGCAACGTCTACCGCTAGAACCTGATCTTCCGGATGCCGCTTCGCCGCACGCGGGTTGAAGCGGCCGGGAGAGCCTGCTACGATTTTTCCGCGCGACCGAACCGGTCGTCTCGTGGAAAGGCGTCGGTATGCTGACAAACGCGAAGCGGCATGCTCTCCCCGGTCTCGTGCTCCTCGTGGTCCTGGCCGCCGCGGATGCCTCTCTCGCGCTTCCGCCGGGATTGACGCGGGCGGAGAAGGTGGGGCTCTCGAAGGTCGCGGCGGAATGGGTGCGGCTCGGGTCCTGGTGCGCGTCGCGGAAGCTCGCCGCGCAGGCCGCGACCTGCCTCGAGCAGGCCGAGGCCGCCGACCCTCACGCGCGGGGGCTGGACGATCTGAAGGCGGAGATCGGCGCCGTCGAGGGCGAGCCGTCCGCGCGGGACCTCGCGACCTGGGAGCGGAAGCGGGCGTCCGCCGGCCGCAAGATCGCCTCCCTCTACGAAAGGCTCTACGCCTCCGGCGCGCGGGTCGAGGACCCCCGCGACCAGGCCCGCTTCGAGACCTATCTCTGGTCCGCGCTCGAGGCCTCCCCCTCCAGCGGCCGGTGGCGGAAGATCCTGGCCCTGGTGACGGCCGCCTGCTCGGGCAAGGAGACGGACAAGGGCGTCCGCCTCGCCAACCGTGCGCTGGCGCTCGGTCCCCCGAAGCGGTACGTCTCCCCCCTCCGGGCGGCCATCGAGACGGCCGCCGTGGACGGGCTGGTCCTCATGACGGCCACGACGCATCCCCTCCGCTACTACCTCTCCCTGCCCAAGGCCTGGAAGCGGAACCGCGGGCGCCGCTGGCCCGTGCTTCTGTGCGTGGACGGGGCGGGCAGCGGCTTCGCGGGCATCGCGCGCGGCTACAAGAACCGTCGAGGCGACCTGCCCTTCATCGTCGTCTCGCCCTGCACCTTTTCCAACACCAACGAGATCAAGGGCAACCTGCGAAAGAAGTACGCGAAGATCTACGCCGAGGAGACGATCGAGGAAGGGAATCAGGGGCGCCTCGACTGGGACGAGGCGGGCGTGCTGGCCGTTCTGGAGGATATGAAGACGTCCTTCGACGCCGAGGAGCGCGTCTACGTCACGGGGTTCTCGGGGGGCGGCAACGTGACGTACATGATGATCTTCAAACACCCCGACCTCGTCGCCGGCGCCGCCCCCGCCTGCGCGAACTTCATGAACCGGAACTATCACGAGCTCGGGGACTCGTTCTCGGAAGCGGACCGCACGTTTCCCCTTCACATCATCACCGGCGCTTCCGACCCCCACCGCCAGTACACCCACGGGAACAAGAACAGCCCCGGCATCGAGCCGCAGACGGACGCCGCCGTCAAGGTCCTCGAGCACCTCGGCTATCCGGGATGGAAGCGCACGATGATCGAGGGCATGGGCCACAGCCCCGCCCACAAGCACGTGATCGAGACCTTCCGCCCCTGGTGGGAAGGCCGGAAGAAGCGCTCCGACCCGCTGGACGGCTAGCAGGCCGTTGGCGGACGGATCTCGTAGAAGAGGCATCCCGGTTGCCCATCCCCCCATCCCCCATCCCCTATTCCCCCTCCTCGCGGCGCCGCGCCTTCTCCCGCAGCTCCTTCCAGTACGCCATGCGTTTCTTCACGTCCTTCTCGAAGCCGAAGGGGCCCGGGACGTAGTAGTCCGCGCCCTCGATCTCCTCGGGGAGGTGGCTCTGTCCCGAGGCCCGATCGGGCGCGTCGTGCGCGTACCGGTAGCCCTTGCCGTACCCTGCGTCCTTCATCCAGCCCGTCACTGGATTGCGAAGGTGCATGGGCACGGGAAGCGAACCCTTCTCCCGGGCGTCGCGCCGCGCCTCGCCGACGGCGCGGTAGAGGGCGTTGCTCTTGGGCGACGTCGCCAGGTAGACCGCTGCCTGGGCCAGGGCCGTGTCCGCCTCCGGCAAGCCGATGAAGTGCGCCGTCTGCCAGGCCTGGAGGGCCACCTGCAACGCCCGGGGATCCGCCAGGCCCACGTCCTCCGAGGCGAAACGGACCATCCGGCGGGCGATGTAGAGGGGATCCTCGCCCCCCTCGAGCATGCGCGCGAGCCAGTAGAGGGCTCCCTGGGGGTCGGAGCCCCGGAGGCTCTTGTGCAGCGCGGAGATGAGGTTGTAGTGTTCCTCCCCCGCCTTGTCGTAGACGAGGGTTCCCGACTGCGCGACCGACTGCAACAGGGCCGGATCGATCGTCCTCTCGCCTTCCGGTTTCTCCTCGAGAAGATCGGAAGCCATCTCGATAAGGTTCAATCCCCGCCGCGCGTCGCCGTCGGCCAGGCGGACCAGCATCCCTTCGCCCTCGGGCGTCAGGCTCAGCCTGCGCGCACCCAGGCCGCGTTCCTCGTCCTCGAGGGCCCGCCGGAAGATCGTCCCGAGCTCCTCCGCATTCAATCGACGCAGGGTGAACACCTTGCACCGCGAGAGCAGGGCGGCGTTCACCTCGAAGGAGGGGTTCTCCGTCGTGGCGCCGATCAGCACGATCGTGCCGTTCTCCACGTGGGGAAGGAAGGCGTCCTGCTGGGCCTTGTTGAACCGGTGCACCTCGTCCAGGAAGACGACGGTGCGCTTGCCGAGATGGTTGAGGGTGTCCCGGGCCTCCTTCACCACGGCGCGGACGTCCTTCACGCCGGCGGTCACCGCGCTGAAGGAGACGAAGGCGTGGTTCGTGGTCCGGGCGATGATCCGGGCCAGGGTGGTCTTTCCGGACCCCGGCGGCCCGTGGAAAAGGATCGAGACGGGGCGGTCGGCGTCGATCATCTCGCGGAGGAACGAGCCCTCGCCCGCGATCTCCTCCTGGCCGACGAACGCCTCGAGGGTCCGCGGCCGCATCCTGTCGGCGAGCGGCGCGAGGCCCGGATCGGGCCGGAACAGATCCTGGTTCTCCTGGGGCATGAAGCGTTTCCACAAAGATCCCAGGACAGGCGTCCATCAACGTGCGGGATTTCTCGTCACCTCTCGAGCCGGGCGACGAAGGCCTCGATGCGGTCACAGGCCTTTTCGAGATCCTCCATGGAGGCGGCGTAGGAGAGGCGAAGGCAGCCCGGGGCGCCGAAGGCCCCGCCGGGGACGGTGGCGACGTGCGCTTTTTCGAGGAGGGCCAGGGCCAGGTCGGTGTCGTCCTTCAGCGCCTGCCCCTCGAATTTCGCGGGAAGGAGCCCGCGTGCGTCCGGCATCACGTAGAACGCCCCCTCGGGCACGGGCACGGAGAGGCCTTCGATCGCCTGCAGGCGTTCGCAGACGGCCCGCCGCCGCTGGTCGAAGGCGTCGCGCATGGCGTTCACGGAGTCGCGTCCCGCGCCGAGGACCGCGAGGGCGGCGTACTGGACGAGCGACGTCGGATTGGAGGTGGCGTGTCCCTGGATCCGGGTCATGGCCTGGATGAGGGGTTTCGGTCCCGCCGCGTATCCCAGGCGCCAGCCCGGCATGGCCCAGGACTTGGAGAAGCCGTTGACCACCAGGGCGCGTTCCTTCATGCCGGGATCGAGGGAAACGATGCTGACGTGTCGCGCGTCCCCGTAGACGAGGTTCTCGTAGATCTCGTCGGAGATCACGAACAGGTCTCGTTTCATGGCGATGTTCGCCACCTCCGCGAGGGCTTGTTCGGCATACACGGCGCCGGTGGGGTTGTTGGGAGAGTTGAGGAGGAGGGCCCGGGTCCGCGCCGTGCAGGCGTCGTCGACGGCCGCGGGATCCAGCCGGAAGCCGTCCTCGGCGCGGCAGGGGACGGGCACGAGCGTTCCGCCGGCCAGTTCGATCTGGGCGGGATAGGAGACCCAGTAGGGTTCGGGGACGAGGACCTCGTCGCCCTCGTCGAGAAGGGCCTGCATGGCGTTGAAGAGGGCCTGTTTCGCCCCCACGGTCATGACGATCTCGTCGGGGTCGTAGGCGAGCCCGTTTTCCTTCGAGAGTTTTTCTGCGACGGCCGCCCGGAGCTCGGGGATGCCGGGGACCTGCGTGTACCGGTTGCGCTTCTCGCTCAGCGCCTCGAGAACCCCGGCCACGGCCGCGTCCGGCACGTTGAAATCCGGCTCGCCCGCCGAGAGGGAGACCACGTCGATCCCCTCGGAAGCCATCTGTTTCGCCTTTCCCGTGACCGCCAGGGTCGCGGAGGCCTTGAGGCCTCCGACACGTTTGGACAATTTCATGACGTTTCGTCCTCCATCATTTTCCGAAGATCATCCTCCGAAGACGTGTAGATCCCGAGGGATTGGGCGCAGTCCTTCGCCGCCGCGGAAAACCCGCCCCGTCCCACGAGCCACAATTTCCGGGCGCGCTTCAGCGCCCGCCGGGCGAAAATGTCCACCAGGGATCGTTCCACCTTCACGTCCCGCCAGAGCACCAGCATAAACCACCCCGTGTCTTCCGCCGTGAGGTAGTAGACCTTGATGTCTTTCGAGGTGAAGGCGAAGCCCTGGACCTTGTCGAACGGCGGAAACCGGACCGGTTCCGACACGCCCATCCATGACCCGGGGACCTCGCGGCCCTTCAGGGCGGCCACGAGATGCCGGAAGTTGATCTTCCCCTGCGCCATGGACGTTTTCTTCCGCCGGTCCAGGAACCGGTCCAGGAACGACTGGGCCCGCCCTTTCGCCTCCTTCCCCGTGAAACTCTCCGGCGGATTCTCCTGCGCCGACACCGCCCAGTAGCGGAACAGGGGATCGTCGAAGTAGAAGTGGCTGTCCACCTTCCGGAACAAACCCAGGGACAGGATGCGGCCCAGAAGCGCCCCCAGCGCCTTGCCTGCCCGTCCCGAGACCTTCTCCATCTCCTCCCGGGACACGCGGCGCCCCGAGGCCAGCGCCGCCACCACGGCCTTCGCCGGCTCGACGTCTTCCTTGCGCGCCAGGGAATCCGTCAACAGGCGCTGGAAATGGAGGTGGATCGCCCCCCACGGGCTCAGCACCTGGGTCGCGAAGGCGCGATCCACGTCCTCCGCCGTGACCGCGCCCTCCCCCCCGCTCCGCCGCGCGGCACGCGCCACCGCCGACAGGTAGAGCGGGAAGCCCGCCGACAACCGCGCGGCCCGCCGGGCCGGATCGCCCGGTGTCCCGAGGATGTCCCGCGCCATCGCCTCGGCCTCGGCGGGGGGAAGCGCCTCGACGGGGAAATACTGGAAGGCCTTGTGGAACGGCGCGCCCTCCGCGACGAAGTAGCGGTCCGCGAACGGGGAGGGCACGATGCTCACCACGTAGAACACCTCCGCCTGATCCGCGAGGACCGCCTCGAAAAGGTCCACGGCGGCCCGTCCCTGATCGAGGCGGTGGCGCATGAGGCGGGGGAAATCGTCGAGGAAGAGGACGAACCGGAGATCCTTTTCCGTTGCGAAGCGTTCCGGGAAACGGAAGGCGGCCTCCAGCAGCGCGTCTCCCGGCATGCCCTCGGTGTGCATGAACCGGACCATCGTCTCGGTGAACGATTCCATGGCCGGGCTCCGCAGGCGGCGCGCCTCGTCCGGAAAGGTGTCCTCCACGAGAATCCGCGCGGCCTCCGCCTTCGCGCCCACGGCGTCCAGAAAGGCGGCCGCGACGCGGGAGACGTAGCGGAGCGCCAGATCGACCGGAACGGCCCCCACGTCTTCCAGGGGGACCCACACCGGAATCAGCCCCTCCTCCACCCACGCCTCGGCGTGGAGTTCGATGGCGCGCTTCAGCAGGGCGGTCTTCCCCGTCCCCGGGGGGCCCGAAAAACAGAGATTGCCGGGCGTCCCTTCCCGCAGTCCCTCCACCAGGCTCTCGACGAGCTCCGTCTCCTCGGCGCGGTCCACGAAGATCGCCTTCCCCTCTTCCATCCGGCGGTCTCCTACATCTCTTCCACGGCCTCGATGCCCAGCAGGTCCAGGCCGCGGCGCAGCGTCGTCCGGGCGCCGTCCACCAGCATCAGCCGCGCGTCCGTCAACGCGGCATCGTCGGAAAGCACCCGGTGCTTGTGATGGAAACGATGGAACGCCGCCGAGAGATCCAGAAGATGCTGGGCGACGACCGACGGCTCGAACGTCTCGCAGGCGCGGCGGACCGTCTCGGGGAACCGGCCGATCCGCTGCACCAGCTCGAGTTCCTCCTCTTCCTCGAGCCTCGACAGGTCGGCCTCCGCGGGCGGCGGACCGCCGTGCTTGCGGAAGATCCCGCAGGCCCGGACGAAGGCGTATTGCACGTAGGGACCCGAATCCCCCTCCAGGTTGAGGACCTCCTCCCACCGGAAACGGACGTCCTTGATGCGCTTGTTCTTCAGGTCGTTGAACACCACCGCTCCCACGCCCACCGCGCGCGCCACCTCCTCCTTGCGGGGCAAATCCGGGTTCTTCTCCTCGATCATGGCGAGCGTCCGCTCCGCCGCCTCGTCGAGGACCCGCTCCAGCAGCACCACCTCCCCTCTCCGGCTTCCCCCCTTCTGGCCCCCCATCAGAAGCACCCCGAAGGGAACGTGGTGCATGTCGTCGGCGGCGTCGAAACCCAGGCGGCGGAGCACCGCGAACAGCTGCTTGAAGTGGAGCGACTGGCCCGCGTCCGTCACGTACAGCGCGCGGTCGAACCCGAACCGCTCCCGGCGGTAGATCGCCGCCGCCAGATCCCGCGTCAGGTACAGGGTGGCCCCGTCCTTCTTCCGCAACAGGCCCGGCGGAAGGCCCTCCGCCTCCAGCGGGACCACCTGCGCACCCTCGCTCTCTTCCAGAAGACCCGCCGACGCCACTCGCTCGACCGTCTCGTCCAGACGGTCCAGGAAGAAACTCTCCCCGATCACGTGGTCGAAGGAAACGCCCAGCTTGCCGTACACCCGGTCGAAGGCCTCCAGGCTGATCTCCCGGAAGGCCTTCCACATCCGCGTCGCCTCCGCGTCCCCTTCCTCCAGGCGCTTGAACCACGCGCGCGCCCGGTCCTCGAGACCGGCATCCGTCTGTGCTTCGCGGTGGAAACGGACGTAGAGATCGTTCAGGTCCTTCAACGTCGCCCGTCCCAGGAAGTCCCCCTCCGTCCAGGAGGAGACGGCCACCATCAGTTTGCCGAAGGTCGTCCCCCAGTCTCCCAGGTGGTTGATCCCCACCGTCTTCCACCCCGAAGCCCGGTGCAGACGGACCAGGGACTGCCCGATCATCGTGGAGCGGATGTGATGGAAGGCGAGATGCTTCGAGATGTTCGGCGAGGAGTAATCCACCACCACCACCCGGTCCCCGCCCACCGAGCTGTTCCCGAAGGCCTCGCCCCGCGCCCGCACCTCCCCCAGGACCGTACGGCAGAGCGCCTCCGGCGCGATCCGGAAGTTGAGATAGGGGCCGGCGCTCACGACGCGCTCGACGAAGTCCGGCAGATCGACCTTCCCCTCCAGATCCGAAGCGATGGCGGGCGGCGCCTTGCGCATCCGCCGGGCCAGGGAAAAGCAGGGAAAGGCCAGGTCCCCGAGGCTCCGCTTGGGGGGAACCTCGAACAGCGGGAAAACCTCGTCCGGAGACATCCCCGCGGCCTCGGCCACCGCTTCGGACAGCGCCTGCTTGAAGTGTTCCATGATGCATCCGAAAAAAAACGTCCGGCTCCGCCGACCGGGCCCGCGCGCGATCCCGGATGCGGGAAACGCTCCATTATAGGCATCGAGGGCGGCGGGGACAGGGGGTTTTCGCGCCCGGAGCGTTTCGCGCTGTCAGCACATCGTGGTCCTCTGTTTCTGCCATGCGAAATCCCTGGGGGAAAGGCGGCGACAGCGCGAACGGATCCGCCGGGGCCTCACCGCGTCACGCGGGCGATCGCCTCCGCCACCTCGTCCACCTCGATGGCTTCCATGCAGACGGGGTCCGCGCACCTCCACCGATGGCAGGGCGCGCAGGGCAGGGGCGACGCCACGGCCTCCCCCGTCATCCAGGGCGCGTAGCGCGCCGGATCGGTGGGGCCGAAAAGCCCCACGGCGGGACAGCCGAGCACATGCGCCAGGTGCAGGGGCGCCGAGTCCGGGCCCACGAAGGCGCGCGCCCGAACAAGAGCCCCGGCCAGCGCCGGCACGCCGAGGGGACGCGGCGGCGTGAAGACGCCGCGGATGCCCCGAAGCGCTTCCGCGGCTGGTTCTTCCCCGGGGCCCCAGCTGAGAAGCACGGGCCCCTCCCGCCCCAGACGCGAGAGCAACGTCCGCCAGCGCTCGAGGGGCCATTGCTTGGCCGCGCCGCGCGGACTCGTGCCCGGATGCACGGCCAGAAACCCCTCCCGGGGCCGCCCCTGATCCGCCGCGGCCCGCTCGTGCGCCTCGGCCGCGCCCGATGGAAGCGGCACCGGCGCGGGGCGCTCGCCCGTGATGCCGATGCCGGCGAGAAGGGCGACGTACTTCACGATCCGGGAACCCGTTTCCGAGGCGGGCACCCGCCGGTTGGTGAAGAGGACGTTCCCCTCCCGGGCGGACCGCCGGTCGAACCCCACGCGCAGCGGCGCCAGGGAAAAGCCGGTGTGCAATCCGCTCTTGAGGTTGCCCTGGAAGTCGAGAACCGTATCGAAGCGGGCCTTGGTCGTCTCGGCGAAGAAGGCGAGGGCGCCGGCCAGCGACCCCGGAAGACGCCGGGAGGGGAGGAAGGGAGACCACTGCCGGCGGGGCCAGATGCGCAACGTGTCGATCTCGGGGCGCCCTTGCACGAAGGGGGCGAAGCGGTCCTCCACCAGGAAGGTGAGGTGCGCGTCGGGGAGGCGGCGCCTGAGGATCGCCAGTGCGGGGAGGGTCTGGAGCACGTCCCCGCCCGAGGAGAGGCGCACGAGGAGGATCTTCTTCTTCCCCTCCGGCGCGCGGATCCCGGAGGGCGGCGTGCGGAAGCTCATCGGCAGAACCACAGAAAGGTCTCCCTCTCCATCAAAACAGACCCAGCGCGAAACGCCGTCCCCCGGCCCGCCGTTCCCTTCTTCCGGACCCTTTGATATCATGCCGCTTTCCCCTTCTCAAGATGAGATGCGCTAGGGAGGCAGGATGGCCGAAGGAGAGAGGCACGTCGTCGTGGGCGTGACCGGCGCCAGCGGCGTGGCGGTGGCCCGCGTCGTCCTGGAGGGTTTCGCCGCGGGCGGATTCCGGATCCACTGGGTCCTGTCGCGCCGGGGCGCGGACATCCTGCGGCGGGAAGCCGGCGTGGACGTCGATCCCGTGCGCCCCGACCCTTCAGGGTGGCTTTCCCCGGAGGCCTGCGCCCGGGTGCGCGCGTGGGGGATCGAGGATTTCTGCGCGCCGGTGGCGAGCGGGTCCTTCCCGGCGCTCGGCATGGCGGTGGTCCCGTGCGGCATGGGCACGCTCGGCCGGATCGCCTCGGGGGTCTCGACGAGCCTGGTCGAGCGGGCCGCGGACGTGGCCCTGAAGGAAGGAAGGCCGCTGGTGCTGGTCCCCCGGGAGACGCCGGTGAGCGAGGTGCATCTTCGGAACATGCTCCGGGCCGCGCGGGCGGGGGCGACGATCCTGCCGGCGGCGCCGGCCTTCTACTTCGGTCCCCGGTCGGTGGAGGATCTGGCCGCGTACCTGGGGGCCAAGGTTCTGGAGCGTTTCGGGATTCCGTTGCCGGAGCGGTTCCGCTGGCGCGGGGAGGATGCCGATGCCGCATCGGCAGGGGGGCGGGGGGGGGCGATTCCTTGAACCATCCCTGCGACCTCTTCGGCGGGTCCCGCGGGGGAGAAAACGGCCGGGTTTTTTTGGAAAACACCAACTTTTTGCGATATTCTGACACTTCTTTTATAGAGCCGGTGAGAGCCGGTTGAGGGAGTTATGCCGGGGAACGAAGGTTCGTTGGCCAAGAAGGCGATGGATGGGGATCGACAGGCTTTCTCGAAGCTTGTCGAGAAATTCCACAAGCGCATTTTCATCCTCTCCTGCTCCCTCGTCGGGGACTATCACGCGGCCGAGGACGCGGCCCAGGAGACGTTCCTGAGAGCGTACAAGGGGTTGAAGAGCCTGAAAAACCCGGAGAAATTCGACAAATGGCTCGTGGGAATCGCCTACAACGTGAGCAAGGGGCACCTACGCGAGGAGAAGAAGCGTCCGGCGGTGTTCGAACCGGGACACCCGCTGGATCTGGGGTTCCTGGTCAAGAAGGCCCCTGGCACGGATTTGAAGAAGCGCGTGATGGACGCGGCCAACAGCCTTCCGGCCGCGGCGCGGGCGCTTCTGGCCCTGAAGTACCTGGAAGGGCTCTCCTACGCGGAGATCGCCGGGATCCTGGGGATCGAGGGAAAGACGGTGAAGAGCCGTCTTTTCGCGGCCCGGCGGCAGCTCCGGGAGAAGCTGGGCAGTTACCGTCCGAAGGGATGACCGTCCCGCCCCCGTTCGGACGCCCCCAAGACCTTTGAGATCGGAGTGCGATCATGGACTGCGAAGACGTCGGAGAGATCCTGGAAGCCTTTCACGCCGGCGAGGCGTCCCTGGACGAGTACGAGGGGCTGGAGGAGCACCTCGCGTCCTGCGAGGGGTGCCGTCAGGCGCTCCAGAAGATCCTGTACGACGTGGATCTCGCGGCGTACACGACGTTTTTCGAGGACATGAAACCGCCGCCGCGTTTCGCGCGGAAGGTGATGGAGTCGCTGCCGGGGGGCAAGGGCGAGGGAGGAAAGCGGGGTTCTTCCTCGAAGGGGGGCGGTTCTTCGAGCCGTCTGGCGACGGTGCGGGGGGAGAAGAAGACGGGTGCGCGCCGGGGCCGTCCGAGTTCTTCGGGGATGCTGCGGGCGCACCGGAAGACGGGTGTGCGTCGGAAGGATCCGTCGCGGGAGCCGTCGGGGGTGTTTCTCCAGGATCAGATCTTCGGCGCGCAGGAGAAGAAGACGGGCCTGATCATCACGTATTGCGAGGAATGCGGGGAGCGGATCGATCCCTCCCTGTTCGAGTCGGGTGAAGCGGTCCGCTACAAGAACGCGAGTTACTGTCCGAAGTGCAAGAGCGCGGTGGAGGGACTCCTCGAGGAGGAGGCGCCGAGCCCGAAGCGGAAAGGGCGGTCTCGGGCGAAGGCGGGGACGCGCGGTCCGGCGCGGCCACCGTCGACGCGGGTGGCGACGCCTCCGCGGACGAAGAAGCCGATGAACCTCCCTCTGGTGGGCGGGGGTCTGGTGGGGGCGGCGGTGCTGATTCTGGTGATCGGGGTGGTGGCGTTTTCCATGATGGGGGACGGGGACGATGGCCGGGTGATCGAACCGGAAGGGTCCGACGATACGGGCGCCCCCGAGGATGCGGATTTGTCCCCGCAGAAGGACCTAGAGCCGGCCTCTCCGCCTTCTTCGGAGGACAGCGTGAAGAAGGAGATGCAACAACGGAAGGCGCTGGCCCAGAAGCGGAAGAAGGACGAGGAGGAACGGGCGCGCCTTGCGAGGATTCCGGGCGAGAAGGTCGCGCAGTACCGGGAGAAGGCGCGTTTGCTGGAGGAGGAGGAGAAGTTCCAGGAGGCCTTGAATCTCTGGAACCGCTGGATCGCGAACGCCACGGAGGGGGAGATCGAGGATCCCAAGACGGGGAAGAAGCTGAAGTTCAAGGAGGAGCACATCCGCGAGATGCAGGTGGAGCGGGAAGGGCTCAAGGAGCGCTGGGAGCGGTGGAAGGACCAGCTGATCGGGAAGGCGAAGGAGGCGGTGCGCGCGCTGGCGGACGCGGAGAAGTTCAAGGAAGCGCTGGTGAAGCTGGACGAGTACGTCGAAAAGTATCGGAGCGACTACCCGGACCGGGTCCAGGAGCTGGAGTACCTGAAGGGGCGGATCCAGCTGATGGCGCAGCGGGCGGCGGAGGCGAAGGCCAGGAAGATCATCGCGGAGAACCGGCGGGCGATCGAGGCGGGGTCGTGGGTGGAGATGATGAAGAGCAAGAACGACATCCTCGCGAACTGGGGGGCGAAGGGCAAGGTGCAGTGGATCGACGACGAGGACCCGCCGGTGCTCCGGCTCGACGGGAACGGCACGAACATCTTCAGCGGCGGGTTTTCCAACGCCTCGAAATGGTTCGATTACGAGCTGTCGTTCGAGATGAAGAGTTCGGTGGCGTGCATCGTCTACATGCGCTACGACGCCCAGTCGCGCAGCTACGCCGTCACCGTCGTCCCCGAGTGCGCCGGCTGGACGAAGGTGCACGTGAAGATCGAACAGCTGACGCTCTACCTCGAGGTGGGCGACAAGCAGGCGCAGCCCAAGGTGCTGGACAAGCCGGGCACGGGCGGCGTCGTGTTCCGTCCCTACGACGCAGGCCACGTTCAGATCCGCGACCTCAAGATCAAGGTCAACGTGCTGCGGTGACGCCGGGCCGCACGGTCATCCTGCGATCCTTTTCAACGTGACTGGGATTCCAGGGGGGAATCCCTGCACCTTCCCGGGAATCGCAGGGCATAGAAGACCAAATCCATGAAAGCAGATCATCGCGGAGAACCGGCTACAGGCGAGCATTCCGACTCGGTCTGCAACGAGAATGCCTCTCCCCGAGCCATTCGCGTTGCGGCTGTTTTGATTGGGCGCGGGCTGACGTTCGTCGTGAGCCACGTAGCGGTTGCGGAGTGGCGCAGCACTTCGGTCATGATCGATATCGGCCTGGAGGGCGAAGGTCTCGAAGACGCGCCGAAGCCCTCGCGCGGTTGAACGCTCCGGCCGCATCTGGTACGCTCCATCGGGATGAAACCCGGTTTCGCGTTTCCTCCGGGATGTCCTTTCCGCGGCGCGGCCGGGCGTTGTTCCAACGGCTCTCCGGACGCCTCTTCACGCATGCCGGACGCGGCCGAGGACGCAGTCGAGGGAAGCCATGGCGCCTGAGGCACGGGAGGGGGAACTCTCCGGCAAGCTGACCCCCAAGGCCCTGAAGAGAGCCCTGTTTCTCGTCGAATCCAACCGGTTCGTGGGGAACATCCACGTCACGCGGGGGGAGGACGAGAAGCACATCTACTTCACGGTGGGCGGCATCCGCCTCCTGGCGGCGGGTTCCCGGCGCAAGACGCCGCTGGGAAAGCTGCTGGTCCGCCACGGCCTGGTGACGCCCGCCAAGATGCGCGAGGCCTTGCTCACGCAGAAGCGGACCGGAAAGCGGATCGGCGACGTCCTCACCCGGACCATGAAACTCATCCAGCCCGCCGACATCGAGCACGTGGTCCACACGCAGGTGGAAAACGAGATCTACGACATCATCACCTGGGAGGACGGCGTGCTGGAGTACACCTTCAGCATGCCGGATTCGCTGTTCAACAAGAAGCTGAAGGCCACGACGCTCTCTACCGACATCCCCACCCTGATCGACCGCATCAAGGACAAGATCGATCGCTGGCCCCTCATCCGGAACCAGATTCCCGACTTCCGGTGGGCGTTCCGTCTCACGCGGACCGGCCACCGCCGGCTCCTCGAGGGAGAAGAGGCGGAGCCCGCCCAGCGTGAACTGGCCGGATTCCTGGACGGCAAGCGCAGCGTGAACAAGATCATCGAGGAAGGGGAGTTCGGCACCTACGAGGTCTCGGAGATGCTGGCGCTGTTCCTCGACAAGGACTGGGTGGTGAAGGTCGGGGGCGGACTGGATCTGGCGGAGGAATCGGACGCGTCGGACGTCTTCGCCGAGGTCCGCATGCTCGAGAGGGCGCTGGAGCTCGGCCCGGACGACCAGTCCGTCCGCCGGAAGCTCGTGGAGGCGCTGGAGCGGGCCGGGGCGAGGGACCGCGCGGCCGTCCACCTCCGCAAGCTCGCGGATGCCAAGATCCAGGAAAAGAACGTCGAGGACGCCCAGGTTCTTCTCGAGAAGGGCGTCAAGCTGAACCCGACGGACTTCGACTGCCAGGAGGCGCTGTTCGACGTCTACGCGCGGTCCAGCGACCGGACCCGGGCCATCGAACACGGCCTGAGGCTCGCCGAGACCTACAAGGCCAACCGGCTGTTCAACCGCACCAAGAACATCGTCACGCGCATCATCGACTGGGTCCCCCGCGACACGCGGGCCCACAATCTCCTCGCCGAGACGCATGAGGAACTCCAGGAAACCCAGGCGGCCGTGCGGGAATTCGAAATCGTCGCCGCCATCCTCAAGGAGGAGGGCAAGGACGAGTCCCGCCTGAAGACCGTCTTCGAGCGGATCCTGCAGATCGACGAGAAGAACAAAAACGCCCGGCGCGAACTCGCCCGGATCGCCCAGAAGCGCTGGGGAACCCTTCCTCGCGTGCTCCGGACCGCCGCGATCCTCCTGTTCGCCCTCCTCGCGTTCGGCGCCGTCGGGTACGAGATCCTGGGGCGCGACCGCTTTCCCCAGCTCCAGAGCGAGGTCGCCGATTGCGTTCGGGACGGAACCTTCGATACGGCTCTCCGGAAACTCGATGCCTACCACGACGCCTTTCCCTTCATCGCCCCCGATCGCATTCTAGAAACCCGGAAACGACTGGAGTCCATGCGCCGCGAGAAACAGCAGGATGAGGCCCGGCGCTTCGCGAACGAACAAAAGAGCGTCTTCGAGAACCCCTCCCCCCGGTCCCTCGCGGACGCGGAAGCCCGCATCGGGGAAAAACTCGACGCGGGGGACGGCCTCGACGAAGGACCCGCCCGCAAGACCCTGGAAGACCTCCTCAACCGGATCCGGGAGATCCTCTTCCGCTGGGAGGCCGTGAAGAACGCCGTCCGGGACGGCGAGGCCGAAGAGGCCCTGAACGCCTACCGCGCCCTGGTGCGGGACGTCCCCGGCTTCACGCCCGGCGAGGAAATCCCCCCCCTCCCCCTCCCCTTCGAGGTGCTTCCCGCGGGCAGCCGCGTCGCCCTCGACGGGAAACCCCTTCCCCCCGGCGAGAAGGAACTCCCCCTGAGGATCGGAGACGTTCACGAGCTGCGGGCCTCCTGCCCCGGCTTCGAGACCCGGACGGTCGCCCTCGACGCCGCCTCGGCCGAAAGGCCCTTCCGCCTGCAGCTGAAGAAGGAAGTGGCGTGGAAGACCGACGTCGGAGGGCCCGTGGTCGGGTCGCCCCTGGTGCATGGAAACGACGTCTTCGTCGCTTCCCGAAACCGGGTCCTCTCCTGCCTCGATCTCGCCTCGGGCGGCATGAAATGGCGGCGCAGCCTCGGGCTCCGGGGGGATCCCGCGGCCGGCCCCGCCCTCGCGGGCAACGGTTTCCTGTACATCGTCGCCCATGATGAGACGCTCTACGCCATCCGCCGAGACGGAAAAATCCTGCGGCCCCTCCAGTCGCTGGGCGCCCTCTGCCTCCATCCCCCTCTCGTGTTCCGTGGAACGGACTCCCTCGGCCTGATCCTCGCCCTCCAGAACGGACGCGTCGTCTGGCGACCGGTGGCCGAGGACGCCGGCCTCGAGGTGCTGTTCGAACTCGGCGGCCGGATCGAATCCGCCCCCGCCGTCTACAAGGGCATCCTCATCGTGGGAGACGAAACGGGGTGCCTGATCGCCTTCGACCTCATGGCCGGAAAGAGGAAATGGGAGACCCGGCTTCCCGGTCCCCTGTTCGCCCCCGTCGCGATCCATCAGGGGATCGTTTTCGCCGGCACGGAGACCGGACGGATCTGCGCCCTCGACATCGCCGAGGGAACGGCCCTTCCCGGGTGGCCCGCCTCCGTCTCCTCCCCCGTGGCCACCATCCCCCGGGTCCACGACGATGTGCTTCTCGTGGGAACGAGAAACGGCGATCTCGTGGCGCTCGACAAGCGTACGGGAGCCTTCTCCTGGAAACTGGGCGTCCGCGGCGCGATCGAAGCCGCGCCGGTCGTCAAGGGCTCCGTCCTGTACTTCGGCGACCGCGAGGGCGTCCTGTACGCCCTGGACATCCCCAACCGGGAAATCCAGTGGACCTTCCAGACCGGCGGGCCCCTCAAGGCCACGCCCGTCCTGGCCGAAGGAAAAACCCTGTTCGGATCGCAAGATCGTCGCCTCTATGCTGTCCAACAATAACACGCCCGACGAACCCGCGGAGGGTGGAAAGCGGTGTCCCCGTTGCGGGGAGCCCCTGCTTCCCGGTCCCGGACCCTGTCCCGGCTGCGGTTTCTCGGGAAGCGAAGCCGACGGCCTGGATTCCGTCGACGATTTCATCGACGGGCTCTCCAACCCGGACGACCTCTTCCGGCAGGAACCCCGCCCCGAACCCCGGGAGATCGGGGACGAACCGACAACCGGTCCTCCCACGGCCCCCCCGGCGGGGGCCGGCGAGGGAGGGGAGGACCTGGGCGACGTGGACGACCTGCTCGACAAGATCGCCGATCCCGACGCCCTGTTCGAGAACCCGGCCGAGGCTCCTCCCCACGGCGCGCCTTCCGTCCCGACCGAAGAGAAGCCCCCGCCGACGCCGCCCCCCGCCCCTTCCGGGACGGCGCCTTCCCCTCCCCCGCTCCCCCCGGAGGACGAGGAGGAGGAGGAGCAAAAGGTCCGCCGGATCACGATGGTGGAGCGGAAACGGCGCGATACGGCCCGGCGGACGCGGCTGAGGGTCCAGTGCGCGCACTGCAAGCAGGTTTTCGATCCCTCGAAACTGCCGGGGACCATCGAGAAGTGCCTGAACTGCGGGTCCCGGAACCTGAAGTACCTCGAATCCCCCCTCGATGAAGACATCCCCCCCCTTCCCGAGGAGGAAGCGGCGGAGGAAGCCGAGGAGAGAGAGTCCGAGGAGGAAGCGCCGCCGGAGGCCGCCGCGGAGGAAGGGGACGGGGCGGCGCCGGAGGAGGAGATGCCGGCGCCGGAGGCGCCGGTTTCGGAGGCGGACCCCATCGAGGGGACGGCGCTCGCGCCGGAAGCCGATCTTCTCACGAAGCGCACGGGACACAAGGACTACTACCGCGAGTTCATGGAGGAGGAGAACATCTACGCGGCGGAGGACATCGAGCGCGCGGCGGAGGCGGGGGGGCAGGGAGAGGAAGGCGGCGGCGGGGAAGGGAAGGGGTGGGGCGCGGCGCTGATGGGGGATCTCGAGATCAAGAAACGGGCCGACGAGGAGGCGGTCCTGAAGGACGATTACTTCCTGGGCAAGCGGGTCAAGGATTACCTCATCCTGGAGATCATCGGCCGGGGGGGCATGGGGACGGTCTACAAGGCGAGGAAGGACGACGGGCAGATGGTGGCGATGAAGATCCTGCCGCCGCTTTTCGCCCGGGACGAGGCCAAGGTGGACCGTTTCCTCAAGGAGGCCGCCTCGGCGTCGAAACTGGACCATCCCAACATCGTGAAATGCTATGACTTCGGCCAGGACGGGGACGTCCACTTCATCGCCATGGAGCTGGTGGTGGGCAAGAGCGTGGGGGACCTGATCAAGGAGAAACGGGCGGTGAAGATCGAGGAGTCGCTGCGGATCATCAAGAGCGCGGCGCGGGGCCTGGCGGCGGCTCACGAGAAGGGCATCATCCACCGGGACATGAAGCCCGACAACATCATGATCAACAGAAACGGCGTCATCCAGGTGGCGGACTTCGGCCTTGCCCGCGACGTCCAAGCGTCCAGCTCCCTGTCCGGGTCGGGAGAGATCGTGGGAACGCCCTACTACATCTCCCCGGAACAGATCGACTGCCAGGACGTGGACGCCAAGGCCGACCTCTACTCCCTGGGGGCCACCATCTACCACCTCATCACGGGCAAGCGGCCCTTCGAGGGCAGCACGCCCATGGAGGTGCTGCTCAAGCACATGAACGAGAAACTGGTGCCGCCGGTGGACCGGAACCCCCTCATTCCCGTGACGGTCAGCCGGCTCATCTCGAAGATGATGGAGAAGAACCGCGAGTTCCGCTACCAGGACTGCGAGGAGCTGGTTTCCGACATCGATCTCATCGAGAAAGGGGAGACGCCCGACATCGTCCTGGAGGAGGAGACCGAACCCCGGCGGAAAGCCCCCGTGCCGAAGATCAAGAAGCCGCGCTCGAAAGCCTGGTGGGTGCTGTTGTGGTTCGTCGTCATCGCCGGCGCGGCCGTGGGGCTGAGGTTCGCGGTCCTGCAGCCTCTCGACACCACGGGGTTCTTCCCGCCGGATCCCGGCGTGCACAAGGAAGCGGCGGAGGCGCTGGGCGAAGCAGAGATCTACCTCAAAACCCACCCGGACGATCCAGGGGCCTCCCGGGAGAAGATGGAAGCCGTGGTCGAGAGGTTCCCGGAAACGAAGGAAGCCGATCAGGCCCGAAAGCACCTCGAGGCCCTGGAATCCGCGCTCGCCGAGGAGGTTTCCGACTGGGTCCGGGAAAGGGCCGCCACGGCGAAAGCGCTGCAGGAAGGGGGGTTGCTCGGACGGGCCCTGCTGGAGGTGAGGAAACCGGTCCCGGCGCGCCTGGCGGGGCGCCCCGAACTCGACGCCCTGGACGAGATCGGGAAGACCCTCGCCCGCGCGCTCGCCGACCGGGACGGGATGGTCCTGGTGCCGGGGGGCGAGGTGTCCGTCCCGTCCCCCGGCGGAGACGAGCGCGCCCGGGCGGTCGCCCCCTTCCTGATGTCGATCACGGAGGTCACCAACCGGGCGTACCAGGCATTCGTGGACATCGAGGGATACCACACGAAGTCGTTCTGGGACGCGGAGGGGTGGAAGGCCCGGGAGGCGTTCCGGGACCGGACCGGGAAACCCGGCCCGGCCTTCTGGTCGGAAGGCCGTTTCCCGCCGGGGAAGGCGGACCATCCCGTCGTGGGGATTTCGTGGTACGAGGCGCGCGCCTTCGCGCGGTTTCGCGACATGCGGTTGCCCACGGAAGCGGAGTGGCAACAGGCGGCCGCCGGGCCCGCGGGGCGGGCGTATCCCTTCGGCGCGTCGTTCGATCCGTCGAAGGCCGTCGGCCGCCATGCGGAAAGCGGGACGGTTCCCGCGGATTCCTTGGGGGCGGGGGCGACGCCGCTCGGCCTTCTCCACATGGCGGGCAACGTGCATGAATGGACGGCCTCGTCGGGGAAGGAGGCGGGGAGGACCGTCTTGGTGCGGGGCGGCGGCTTCGATTCCCATCCCTTCAACCTGCGCACGGACAGCCGCGTGGCGGTGCGGAAGACGACGCGGGACGAGGCGCTGGGGTTCAGGCTCGCGCGGGATCCCTAGCGGAGCGCATGGGATCCGAGGGATCGGCTCCGGGTCCTTTGCGGTGTCACCGGACACGGATTCCAGATTGCAGCCGTCAGATTTCAGCCAGGGGAGCGGGGACGCCGTAGGAGCGGGAAAGCCTAGGGATTGTAGATTTTCGATTGGCGACTGGAGATTGTCGTAACTTGCAGGGGCGGCCCTTGCGACCGCCCAGACCGCAGGAACGTCTGCCGGTGTTGGATTGCGGTTCCTGTCATTGCGCTGTCGGATCGGCTACAATGCGCGGACCTGCCCGTCCCGAGGAGGAAAGAGACCTCCGGTGCCGGCTTTCTCGGGAGGGATGCCCGCGCGGCGGGACAAGGCCCGGTCGCGGACGGAAACGACGTTGGTTCCGGCACCTTCAAAGACAAGGAGGGGAGATGGGCTTCTCGCACGAGGACGAAGGTGACAGGGAGGGCGCGTCGCGGAAGTTCGAGGAGAGGCTGCTCAAGAGCCGGACCGTCATCCTGTCCCAACCCATCGACGACCAGATCGCGCGAAAGGTGATCACGCAGCTGATCCTGATGGAAGAGGACGACCCGGAGAAGGAGATCACGCTGGTCCTCAACTCGCCGGGGGGATCCGCGGATGCGGGGTTCGCCATCTACGACATGGCGCGGTTCGTCGGACCGCCGGTGCGTTGCGTCTGCTCGGGGCTATGCGCCAGCGCGGCGGTGATCATCTTCCTGGCCGCGGAGAAGGGGCGCCGGTTTTCCCTGCCGAACGCGCGCTTCCTTCTGCACCAGCCCTCCAGCGCCGCCATGGGGTCCGCCGCGGACATCGCCATCACCGCCAAGGAGATCCTGAACCTGAGGAAGCGGTACAACGAGATCGTGGCCCGGGAGACGGGCAAGAGCCGCGAAACCGTGGACAAGGACGCCAACCGGGATTTCTGGCTGGGACCCGAAGAGGCGAAAGCCTACGGCCTGGTGGACGAGGTGGTGGAGCGCAAGCGCGACATCGCGTAGATCGCCGAGGCGAACCGCATCGGTCTTGGATTGCAGATTGCAGCGCAGAGCGGGCGGAACGGGATCCTGACTGGAATCTCCAACGTGAAATCTGACGACTGTAATCTGAAATCCCCGACCGGCAAGGCTTCTAGTACATCTTCCCTTCCTTGATCCCCATGGTGGTCTGGGAGTCCACGTAGTCGAGCCATTCCTTCTCGATCGCTTCGAGATCGTCGCCGAAGATCTCGCGGAAGGTCTGCGCGTTGCGGATGATCCGCCGCCCGGTGAGCTCGCGCTTGAGGTATTCCATCATCTTGTCCTTGTACTTCCCGGGCTTGCCCTTGAAGCAGAAGAACATGAAGGAGGACGCCTCGGCGTAGATGAGGGAGCCGGCGATGGCCAGGATCTGGTCCCGCTGCCCCGGGGAAGCCGACCGGGGGTCCATGCCGCCTGCGCGCACCCACTTGGTGACGACCTGCGCGATGTTCTGGCCCGCGTGAAAGGTGGTCACCATCTCCTGCAGGCTCAAGAAGTAGGGCTTCTCGAGGCCGAACATCCGCCTCTGCTGGAACTTCTTCGGAAACCGGGCGGCGTAGAACTCGGCGAGGCGCCCCGATTTCATCTCGTAGGCGATGAGATGCTCGAAGGTCCCCCCGGGCGCGGGCTTGAGCCGCAACGACCCCACGTACTCCGCCATCCCCTCGTTGAACCACAGGCTCAGCACCGTGTCGAACCCCCCGTCGGGGTTGCAGAAAGCGTCGAAGATCTGGTGCGTGGCCTCGTGGAACAGCGTGGAGTCGGAGGCCTCCTGGTTGAATTGCCCGGTCGGCCCGTTGTACATGATGATGTACTTCGATTGGCGGTGGAAGTAGGCCAGCGCCCCCGGCGGAATGGGCATATCCACCGAGGCGTTGTATTCCTCGAAGACGTCACGGTCCTCGAAGGAGACCACGACCAGCGGGCGCGTCTTGTCCCGCTTCAGGCCCGCCGGACGGATGAAGTTGTCCACCACGTACCGGAAGACCTTCTTCAGGGCTTTCACCTTCAACGCCAGCTGCGCCTTCGCCTCGTCCGAGCGGTAGGGGTTGAAGCCCTTCCGGCCGGCGTGCTCCACGATCAGGTAGGGATCGGAGCGGCGGTGGACGAACTGGTAGTCCTTGAAACCCTCCACGCTCTCCAGGTCGTTCAGGATGCGGGCGACGTGCGCGTGGAAGGGGTCGCGCTTGCGCTTCTCCAGCTCCGCCCGCGCCCGCGCCAGCACCTTTGCTTCCTTCGCCTCGATCTCCTCGCGCTCGGCGGGCGCGAGCCACGTGCCCGAAAGGTCGTGGAGATCCTTCACCAGATCCGGGGGGTAGTCCGCGGCCTCCGGGGGCAGCGCGTAGCGCACGTGGCCGAGCTTCCGCCGCGCCGGCTCGCATTCCGGGTCCAGCTCGATCGCCTCGAGGAAGTGCCGGCGCGCCTCGTCCTCGAGACCCAGCGCCTCCGCTTCCTCGCCGACCGCGACGAGCTCCTCGGGAAGCTGCGCCGATGCCGCGCGGTCCCGGTAGGCCTCGATCTTCGCGTCCCGCCCGGGATCCGATTTCGCCGATGTCTTTGCGCCGGACCCCTCGTCCCGCGGGCCCCCCTCGCCGTCCCCCCCGCCTCCGCCGAGAACCAGCGCCAGCACGACCACCAGAACCAGCGCCGCCGCCCCGACGCCCCCCCCGATCCACAGGAGGGGATTGCCCCCTCCTCCCCCGGAAGGGGCCGGGCGTCTCCGCCTTGCTTCCCGCCGGTCGCCCCGCGAACGGCCCGCGTCCTTTCGCGGCTCGCGGCGCGGGCGCCTCGCCGGGCGGGACGGGGACGTTCCTCCTCTTCCTCGTCCTCCTCGAGATCGTCGTTCTCGGGGACCTGGATGACCGCCTTGCACTTCGAGCACCGCACGCGGCGTCCGCAGAAGGACGCGTCGACCTTCAAGAGGCCCCCGCAGCTCCCGCACTCGATGGTGATGGACATGGTCCGCTCCCGCGATAAAACTCGCGCCATTTTCGCATTTCAGCGCGACCTGTCAATTCGCGAGCGAGCGGAAGCCTTCGCGCTGTCGGCAAGTCGTGGTCTTCTCTTTCTTTCCGTAGCCCGCCTCCATCCTCCGAAGGACCCGCCATTGCCCTTGCATGGGCAAGACCGGCGGCGGCGGAACGTGGAGTGCTGCAAAGTTGTCTGCTCTTCGGCAACGCTGCTGCGCCACTCCGCAACCGCTACGTGGCTCACGACGAACGTCAGCCCGCGCCCAATCAAAACAGCCGCAGCGCGAAAGGCTCGGGGGGGCATTGGTCAGTGGTCAGTGGTCAGTGGAGATTCCAGCATGTTGCCGTTGACCACCGCTGAAATCAGAACCGGAACGTACGCCGGTTCTCCTTCCACCAGTCCTTCCACGCGCGGGGGTTGTTGGGCAACCGCTGGCCCGTCAGATCCCGGAGCGCCTTGAACGCGTGCTGGCGCAGCGCGTGCCCCCAGCGGCGGCGCGTGTCCTCGGTCAGGTCGATCAGCTCGTCCACCGCCGTCGCGTGGCGGATGTGGCCCAGTGCCTCCACCCGCGCCACGGCCGGCTCCTTCCACCCCGCCGTCCCGCAACCCGACCAGATGTTCTTCGACAGGGCGGGCACGGCCCGGGGATCCCCGATCTCCCCGAGCGCCCAGATCACCATCAGGTGCAGATCCGTCCGGCTGCGCGCCCTCGACAGGGCGGATATCAGCCCCGGGACCGCGCCGCCCTTCCCCATCTTCCCGAGCGCCTTCGCCACCGACACCCCCGCCTCGCGATCGTACACGTACCGCACCAGAAGCTGCGCCGCGTGCTCCGTGCCCATGTCCAGCGCCGTCTCGATCGCCTGCTCCTTCTCCAGGATCCCCCCGGACGAGAAGGCCGTGGAGAGCCATTTCGCCAGGTCCTTCACCGCCTCCTTGCCGCCCGTCTTCACCTCCGCCGGCTCCCCGTTCACGTCCCGGTAGGTGAGCCGGAGGGCGAAGCTGCGCCCCTTGCAATCCAGCTTGACGGCAACGGGAAGCGGCATCTCGTTCACCAGCACGAACCTCTCCCACGAGATGCCTGTGTCCTCGAGGATCTTGTCGCCCGCTTCCGAGACGATGCTGAGACCCGACAGGACCCGCTTCTCCTCCACCGTCGAGAACCGGAACGTCCACGTCGTCCGGCGCTTGCCCCGCGTTTCCTCCATCGTGAAGGGAAGCCCCGTCGTCGCGCTGAACCGGAGCCGGAGGACCGTCGTCTCCCGCTTCTTGAACGTCACGACCCTGTCCCCCTCCTCCTCCGAGAGCGCCGGCGTCAACCCCTCGGGAAAGGGCCCGAACGGACTTCCTGCGATCCCCCGCCAGACCGCATCCAGGTACTTGCGGACCTGCTTTTCCATCTGCATCCGGCGGCGCCTGTCCATCTCCCCCGTGAGATTGATCTCCTGTCCTGCCGCCTCGCTCCAGGCGTACAGGGCGTCCAGGTTGGAAAACTTCATCTCCTGCCAGGGCTTGAGCCGGCGGTTGCCGGACGGGACGGAGTCCTCGGCGTCGAGGCTGGCGTCCGCCGTCACCGAGGTCATGCCCTCCCGGCTTGCCGAAAACCAGGACGCACGTGCCTTTTCCAGGAACGCCGTTGCGTCGGCGCCCGGATCCTGGCCGGGAGGGGGGGCGGGTGCTTCTTCGCCGGCGCGGAGGGCGGCGGTCCAGCCCAGCGCGATGAGGAGAATCGAGACGTATCTCATGGAGCGTTCCTTCAAGACGGATCCCTTGCGGTCTCCCTGGATGAAAACCCCGGGGGAGGAGGCGGTTTCGGAAAAAATCGGGTTTTTCCCGGTATCCAGAATCCGGTCGATGCTCTGTTTGTGGGAGGCGAATCCTCGGTGAAACCGGAGGTTCGGCGATCCGTGGCGCGGAATCGCCGTGGTCCCGGACCTGGAGCCCGCGTGGTCCGGGACACACGCCTCCTACACATCGGGCGTCTACGCGGACCCGGCGTGGCGGCGCCCCGTTGCGTCCACCACCACCTTCCCGCGCTTCACCACCGTTCTCACGTGGTTCACGCCGAAGTGACAGGGCACGAGGCGGTGGTTCGGGACGTCGAAGACGACGAGGTCGGCGAGCTGCCCCTCGGCCAGCCTCCCCCGGTCCTCTTCCAGCTCGAGCGCGCAGGCGGCGTTCACGGTGGAAGCGCAGAACGCCTCGGCGGGCGTCAGGCCCATCTTCACGGACGCCAGGGTGAGGACGAACTGCATGGACTCGGTCATGGAGGAGCCCGGGTTGAAGTCGGTGGCGAGCGCCAGGGGGAGTCCTGCCTCGACGAGTCGTCTCGCGGGGGCGTCGTGGGGGAGGTTGAGGTAGAAGGAGACGGCCGGCAGGAGGACGGGGATGACGCCTCCGGCCTTCAGGGCGCGGATGCCCTCGTCGGTGACGACGTGGAGGTGGTCGGCGGTCACGGCACCGATCTCGCCGGCGAGCTCGGTGCCGCCGATGGCCTCGAACTCGTCGGTGTGGATCCGGGCTTTCAGGCCGGACGCGCGCGCCGCCTCGAGGATCCGACGGGATTCCTCCGCGGTGTAGACGTTGCGTTCGCAGAAGACGTCGCAGTAGCGGGCCAGCCCCTTTTCGGCGATGGCGGGGATCATCTCCTCGATGACCTTGCGGACGTATTCCTCGCGCCTCTCTCCCCGGTATTCCTCGGGGAATTCGTGGGCCCCCAGGAAGGTGGGCACGGCGTCGACGGGGTGGGCGCCGGCGGCCGCCTCCAGGGCCTCGAGCGACCTGATCTCGGCCTCCGTGTCCAGGCCGTACCCGCTCTTCGCCTCGATCGTCGTGGTGCCGTGGGCCAGGAAGCCGTCCAGGTGACGGCGGACGGCGGCTTCGAGCTCGGCCCGCGAAGCGGCCCGGACCGACCGGACGGAGGAGAGGATGCCGCCGCCCCGGCGGGCGATCTCCTCGTAGGGGGTGCCGAGCGCGCGGAGCTCGAATTCGTCCTCGCGGGTGGCGACGAAGATCGGATGGGTGTGGGGGTCCACGAAGCCGGGGGCCACGAGGCGTCCTCCGGCGTCCAGGAGGGCGCCGGGCTCGTAGTCGGCCAGCAGGGCGTTCGAGGTCCCGACGCGCTCGATCCGCTCTCCGGCGACGGCGAGGGCGCCGTCGTTCAGGATGCCGGGATCGGCCATGTCGGGTCCGCATCGCGGGAGGGAAGCGCCGGTGTCCAGGGTGAGCATCTCGCCCGCGTGGACGAGGAGCAGATCGCAGGGCTTCTTCGCCATGAGCGTCTCCTTTGGCCCGGCGTTTATCAAGCCGGCCGCATGAGGGGCGTCACCACGGGGTATTTTACGGCAAACCTTGACACCGGCACACTTCCTTCCGTACCATCCCCCGCGTTTTTCTCCGACCCGTTCGTTTCCCGCACCCGTCGAAGGAGAGGACGAACCCCGCATGGGCGATTATGTCGTCATCGTGGAATCGCCGGCCAAGGCGAGGACGCTCGGCCGCTATCTGGGCAAGGGATACAAGGTCAAGGCGTCCATGGGCCACGTGCTGGACCTGCCCCGGAAGAAGCTGGGCATCGAGATCGAGAAGGATTTCGAGCCCCAGTTCGAGGTCATCCCGGACCGCAAGAAGACGCTCACCGAGCTGCGCAAGGCCGTGCAGGGCGCGGAGAAGGTGTTTCTCGCCCCGGACCCGGATCGGGAGGGGGAGGCCATCGCCCATCACCTGAAGGAGGCGTTGCGCCTGTCCAAGAAGCGCGTGCGGCGCGTCACGTTCAACGAGATCACGAAACAGGCCGTCCAGAAGGCCTTCGAGCATCCGGGCGAGATCGACATGAACCTCGTGAACGCCCAGCAGGCGCGGAGGCTTCTGGACCGCCTGGTGGGATACAAGCTCTCGCCGCTGCTCTGGCGGAAGATCGCCAAGGGGCTGTCGGCGGGGCGCGTCCAGTCGGTGGCGGTCCGGCTGATCGTGGAGCGGGAAAAGGAGATCGAGGCGTTCGAGCCGGTGGAGTACTGGAAAGCCGGGGTGGAGGTGGAACCGGCGGCGGGAGGGGAGGAGGACCGTTTCGAGACGGAGCTCAAGAAGATCCGGGGCAAGCCGGCCCGGCTCGCGGGGTACGACGAGGCCGAGGCGGTTCGCTCGGCGATTTCGGGTGCCCCCTTCAAGGTGGCCGGGGTGACGGAAAAGCAGCGGTCCGACGCGCCGAAGCCCCCCTTTCACACGAGTTCGCTCCAGCAGCAGGCGTCGATCCGCCTGCGGTTCAGCGCCAAGAAGACGATGATGCTCGCCCAGCAGCTCTACGAGGGGATCGATCTGGGGGAGCAGGGACCGACGGGCCTGATCACCTACATGCGGACCGACTCCTTCCGCGTGGCGAACGAGGCCCTCGAGGCGTGCCGGGAGCACATCCGATCCACCCTCGGCGAGACGTTTCTCTCGCCCAAGCCCAACGTGTACAAGTCGGGCAAGGGGGCGCAGGCGGCGCACGAGGCGATCCGGCCCACGGACGTGATGCGCACGCCGGAGGTGCTGAAGCAACACCTGAAGCGCGACCAGCTCCGTCTGTACCGGCTGATCTGGGAGCGTTTCGTCGCCAGCCAGATGGCGCCGGCCCGCTGGGCCGTGACGGAGATCACGGTGGAGGCGGGGGACCATCTCTTCCAGACGCGGGGCAAGCGCCTCCTGTTCCAGGGACATTTGAAGGTGTGGAAGGAGGAGAAGAAGACAGGTGCCGAGGCGCGCCTTCCCGCCGTGAAGGAGGGGGACGCGCTGCGGCTTCGTCGCATCGATCTGAGCCAGCATTTCACGCAACCGCCGCCGCGCTTTACGGAAGCGACGCTCGTGAAGACGCTGGAAAAGGAGGGGATCGGACGGCCGAGCACGTACGCGCCGATCATCTCCACGATCCAGGACCGGGGGTACGTGAATCTGCGGGAACGGAAGTTCTTCGCCACGGAGATCGGCAAGATCGTCACCGACCAGCTCGTCGAACATTTCCCCCGCATTCTCGACGTCGATTTCACGTCGAAGATGGAGGACGATTTGGACCGGATCGAGGAGGCGGAAGCCGAATGGACGCACGTCCTGAAGGATTTCTACGACTTGTTCGAGAAGAACCTCGCCCGGGCCAAGGACGGGATGCGGGACTTCAAGAAGGACGCGAAACCGAGCGGAGAGACGTGCGAGAAGTGCGGCGGGCGGCTTCTCTATCTCGTGAACAAGCACGGCTGGTTTCTGGGGTGCGAGAACTACCCCGATTGCCGGACCACGGTCTCCCTCGACGAGAAGGGGACGCCGGTCCGGGTCCGGGAGACGGAACACAAATGCCCGCTCTGCGGCAAGCCGATGCTTCTTCGCACGGGCCGCCGGGGCCCTTTCCTGGGCTGTTCCGGCTACCCCGAATGCCGGAACACCGTCTCCGTCGACGAGGAGGGGAATCCGCTCTGGCCCGAGGAGACGGGGGAGACGTGCGAGAAGTGCGGTTCGCCCATGGTGGTGAAGCGGGGCCGGAGGGGGCCGTTTCTGGCGTGCACGGCGTACCCGGCGTGCCGCTCGACGCGCCCGCTTCCGGGGGAGAAGAAGAAGGCCCCGCAGGAGACGGGGGATCTGTGCGAGAAGTGCGGAAAGCCCATGGTGATCCGCCACGGGCGGCGGGGCAGTTTCGCCGCGTGCTCGGGCTACCCGGCCTGCAAGAACACCAAGAGCCTCGGACCGGGGAAGGCGAAGGACAAGAAGGGGGCGAAGGCGGACGGCGGGGAATGAGCGGAATGCCGACGGCGTTCGAAGAACACCGCGTTTCCCCCTCGCCGGTGGCTTGCGGCGTCCGCCCCGGGGGGCTTTTCCGCTTGACAGATCTCCTCTCTCCCCGTAGAAGAAGGGCGAATTCGTACACCCCAAGGAGGTTCGTGTCATGCTGAATCTGAAGACCGCGAACCGCCAGGAACTGGTCCGGGAAGTCGAGAACCTGCGCCGGCAGATCGCGCAGCTCCAGTCTTCTTCCCAGGGAGGGCAGCTGCGGTCGATCGTGGGCCTCGACGAGAAGGTCATCCAGCTCGACGACAAGAACAACATCGAGTACGTCAACACCTCGCTGGCCAAGATGATGGGCGTCAAGCGCGACCAGATCCTCGGCAAACCCATCGCGGCCGTCGACAGCTTCAAGTGGGGGGAGGGCTTCCTCCAGAAGATGCTTTCCAAGGCCCGGGAAGAGGGCAAGGAAACCAACGAGGAGAAACAGTACTACGACGACGACAAGGAAAAGTACTTCTACGTCAACGTGAAGTGCTCCTTCATGGGCAACAAGGCCCAGTTCCTCATCGAGGACCTCACGTCCCGGAAACTCCTCGAGCAGACGTTCAAACGCTACGTCTCCCCGGACGTCATGGAGCGCATGCTCGAGATCCAGGACGAGAAGGACTTCTTCAAGGCCGAGCGGTACGAGATGACGGTCCTGTTCGGCGACCTGAGGAGCTTCACCTCCTGGTCGGAGAGCAAGACGCCCGACCAGGTGCGCAACATCGTCAACGACTACCTCTCCGCCATGACCAGGATCATCACGGCCAACGGCGCCACCCTCGACAAGTTCGTCGGCGACGAGGTGATGGCCCTGTTCGGCGCCCCCCTCTACTATCCCGACCACGCCGTCCGCGCCCTGCGGGTCGCCATCGAGATGCAGGAAGCCCACTGGCGCGTGATGAACAACTGGAAGGAGAAGGGATTCGACATCCCCCCGCTCGGCATCGGCGTGAACACCGGAGAAATGATCATCGGGAACATCGGATCCTCCATGCGGATGGACTACACGGTTCTCGGCCACCACGTGAACCTGGGAAGCCGGCTGTGCAGCCTCGCCCAGCCGCACCAGATCCTCCTCGGCGAGAAGACCTTCACCCTCATCCAGGAGGCCGCCAAGAAGGGGCAGCTCGACATCCGAAGGAACCTCAAGTTCAAGAAAATCGGACGGACCAACGCCAAGGGCATCTCCAAGCCCGTCGAGATCATCCTGGTGGAGCTCCAGCCGTGACGTCCAACCGCGCATCCGCCCCCGAAGACGAGGCGTTTCCCGATCAGACCGTCGATTTCGCCGAGGAAATCCTCAAAACACCCCCCTCCGACCTCGCCGCGCGCATCCAGCGCCTTTCCCCCGACATGCGCTCCACCGTCCTCAGGGAAGTCGTCCTGCGATACCAGAAACTCGACGTGTGGAAACGGGACGCCGAGCGGGAAATCCAGAACCTCCGCTACCACACCGAACGGCTCGAACGCATGGTCTACGAGATGGCCCGGGGCGGAAAGCAGGGCTGAAACGAGCCGCTAGCTCTCCCGCTCGATCACGCAGGCCATCGTCACGCCACCCCCCCCGCAGATCCCCGCGACCCCCAGCGTCCCACCGTGGATCTTCATCACGTTGTAGAGGGTCCACACGATCCGCGCACCGCTGATCCCCGTCGGATGACCCAGCGCGATCGCACCCCCGTGAAGATTCAACTTCTCCCGGTCCCACTTCAGCACGCGCTCGTTCGCCAGCACCTGGGAAGCGAAAGCCTCGTTCACCTCCAGCGCGTCCATGTCCGAAAGGGACAGACCCGCCTTCCTAAGCGCCGCCGGCACCGTCACCGAAGGACCCTCCCCCATGTAACGCCCGTCCACCGCCGCCTGGGCGAACGACTTGAAATGGAACAGCGGCTTCGCCCCCAGCGACTCCGCCCGCCCACGGCTCGTCACGATCAGCGCCACCGCCCCGTCCGTCATCCCGCACGCGTTGCCCGCCGTCACGATCCCGTTCTTCCGAAACACCGCCGGAAGCTTCCCCAACTTCTCCAGGCTCGTGTCCCGGCGCACCGACTCGTCCTTCTCGAAAATCATCGGAGGCTTCTTCTTCACCGGCACCTCGATCGGCACCACCTCCTCGTCGAACCAGCCCTCGTCCTGCGCACGCGCCGCCTTGCGGTGGCTCTCCAGCGCGAACGCGTCCATCTCCTCTCGCGAAATCCCGTGCTTCTCCGCCACGTTCTCCGCCGTCCCGCCCATCCCCAAAAAATCGTGGACCGGGTCGTTGGAGTCGCTCCAACCATCGTCCAGCGTCTTCGGACCCATCTTGAACGGCGTGAAACGCGCCCCGCGTATCAAGTAGGGAATCGTGCTCATCGAGTCGAAGCCCCCCGCCGCCACGATCTCCGCCTCACCCAGCCGGATCGACTGCGAGGCCATCGACAGCGCGCGCATGCCCGCCGGACAAGCCATGTTCAGGCTGATCGAGGGAATCTCGTACGGCACGCCGGCCTTCGCCGCCGCCGTGTGGGCCGGATTGACGTAGTTGCCCGCCTGCCGGCAGTGACCCATCACCACGTCGTCCACGTCGTTGCCCTCGATCCCCGCACGACGGAAGGCGTGCTCCAGCGCCGTCGCCCCCAGGTCGTAGGCCGGCATGTCCTTCAGCGTTCCCCCGAATCTCCCCATGGGGATGCGGGCGCCCGCGATCACCACCACGTCCTTCAAGTCCATGGGTCCTCCTTCCCGCTAGCGAAGCCTCGTCCGGAATGCGAAACAGGGTTCTCCTTTGGCGGGGGAGAATACCATGGAGAAAGCGCGGCGGCAAGGTTTCCGAAATCCCCTCTGCCCCCTTGACAGAACCCATCACCATCCCTATAGTCCGAACAAACGTTCGATTGGAATACGCGCCGTGGGTGGACAGCCCATCGAAATCTACCGGGAATTGAGCAGCGGCAAGACCGCCCGCTTCGATGAGAAACTCGTGCACTTGTTAACCTGCGCCGCCCGCGTCTTCGCCGAGCAGGGATTCGAGAAAGCCTCCATACGCCAGGTGGCCCAGGAAGCCGGCTTCAGCCTCGCCGGACTCTATCACTACGTGGATTCCAAGGAGGAGTTGCTCTTCACCATCCAGTTCTATACCTTCGGCGTCCTGGTCGAGGAACTCGAAAACATCCTGAACAGCCCGGCGACGGCACAGGACCATCTCGCCGAGATGGTCCGCGCCCACGTGCGGTATCTGGTGGAGCACCTGCCCGAGCTGAAGGTGTGCACCACCGAACTGGAGTCCCTGCACGGGGCGTACTACGGGCGGGTGTTGAAGCGCCGGCAACGCTATTTCGGGTTGACGCGGGGGATCCTGGACCGGCTCCGGAAACAGGATCATGGATCGAGGGTGGAGTCCGGGCTGGCTTCCCTCTACCTGTTCGGCATGCTGAACTGGATCGTCATGTGGTTCGATCCGAAGCGGAATGATCCGGCGGACCTTTCGAGGAGCCTGGTGGATCTCTTTCTGGGCGGATACCGGAAAGCGTCCGCGTCCGAGTCCCTGAAGTAGATCGTGTTGCTTCATTCGGATCGTACATCCGGGATTCCGATTCTGGTTTCGTGTCAGGAGCGGCCAGGAGGACGGCGACAGTCAAGGGGAAGACGATGCGATACGCGGAGACGGGTTTCAACCTGGAAGTGGATCTGACGCGCGGCAACGTCGAGCGCGTGGCGACGGACCCGGCGCTGACGGAGACGTACCTGGGGGGGCTGGGCACGAACGCCAAGATTCTCTGGGACCGGGTGCCGCCCGAGGCCGACCCCTTCTCGGAAGAGAACCTCCTCATCTTCGGCACCGGTCTTTTGTGCGGGACGCCCGCCACCGGGGCCAACCGGACGATCGTCTCGACCTTCTCGCCCCAGACGCAGCTGATGGCCTTTTCGATGATGGGGGGCTTCTGGGCCCCGGAGCTCAAATTCGCCGGCTACGACAAGGTGGTGCTTCGCGGGCGGTCGCCGGATCTGGTCTATCTCTGGATCCACAACGACCGGGTGGAGATCCGGGACGCGTCGCACCTCGCGGGCAAAGGATCGCTGGAGACGGCGGAGCAGATCCGCCGGGAGTTGAAGGAGCCGAAGGCCCAGGTGGCCTCCATCGGTCTGGCGGGGGAGAATCGGGTGCTTTTCGCCTCGATCGAGCAGGGCCGGTCGAGCGCGAGCCGGGCGGGCATCGGGGCGGTGATGGGGGACAAGCGGGTGAAGGCGATCGCGGTGCGGGGGACGAAGGACGTGAACATCGCGCGTCCGGAGCCGTTCCTCGAACTGTGCAAGGAGGTGCTGGCCTACATCCAGTGGCGGGAAGACCACCCGATCAAGGGGGTGATCCCCATCCTGGCGGTGCTGGGGTCTCCGCAGGAGATGGCGATCCACGACGAGAAATGGCACACGGAGAACTTTTCGTGGGGCAACGCCCGCGTGCGCCGCCGGGATTTCTGGAACGACGAGATCGCGAAGCAGTGGACCGACACGCTGGAGGGCTCGCGTTCGCGTCTGATCAGCTGCTACAACTGCCCGTTGCGTTGCGGGGGCACGCTTTCCCTTCCGGGCCTGCAGACCTACATGATGAAGTGTTTCTCGAAGCTCACCTACACGATGGCCGCGTTCTCGGACCTGGAATTCGGCCTGACGATCGCGCAGAAGGCCACGGAATACGGGGTGGACGGCTACACGGCCCCGCAGACGATGGCGTTCGCGCTGGAGCTTCTGGAAAACGGGATCCTGACGGAGAAGGACTTCCCGGGGATGCCGGAAGACACGGAGGGACGGTTCTTCTGGCTGCTCGATCGCATCGTGCGCCGGGAGGGCATCGGCGACGTGCTGGCCGACGGGACGCACTGGGCCGCGAAGAAGATCGGGAAGGGCGCGGAGGCGTACGCCCACAACAACATCAAGAAGCACGAGCAGCTGCCGCTCAAGCTGGGCATGCTCAACCCCGTCTACTACCTCATGTACTGCACGGGCGAGAAGATCAACATCACGCAGATCGAGGGGCAGTTCCCCCAGGCCGCCTTCCCCAAGCGCGAGCATCGCGAGAAGTTCGTGAAGGACTGGTTCCAGGTGCCCGACGAGAAGTTCAAGCGGTACTTCCTGGAATGGGAGCCCCGGGGGGAAAAGTCCAACCCGAACTATCCCGACGCGCAGGCCGCCTGCGATATCGTGGACTGGCAGGAGCGGATGCACTACATCGACGACGCGCTGGGCATCTGCGCGGGCGTCTCCTCCTTCCACCTGAAGCCCCCCTATCACATCCACAACCTGCCCAAGTTCGTCACGGCGGGCACCGGGATCCAGATGGACGAGGAAGCGCTGACGGCGGTCGCCAACCGGAACCGCAACCTCATCCGGGCGATCAACATCCGCCGCGGCATGCGGAGAAAGGACGAGAAGCCGCCCGAGGACCACTGGAAGAAGCGGTTCCCCGAGCTCGAGAGTGATCTTTTGAGCGCCTACTACCGGTACAAGGGGTGGAACCTCCAGGGCATTCCCACCCACGGCTCCTTGAAGAAACTCGGCCTCGGGTACGTGAGCGAGGACTTCGCGAAGCGGGGCATCCCCGCGGACGACGACGCCGGCGAGGCCTCGCCGGCGGAAGCGGCCGCGGGAGAGGAGACAACCTGATGGAAACGACCGTCCAGGCACCGAAGAAGACGAAGATCATCAAGACGATCCACATCAACGTGGACGAGTGCAACGGCTGCCGGGCCTGCGAGATGATCTGCTCGGCCTTTCACGCCGAGCCGAAGTACAGCAGCAGCAATCCGGCGCGGTCCCGCATCCGCGTGATCCGCGACCCGATGCGCGACCTCTATATCCCCGTCTACGCCGGCGAGTACACGCCGGCGGAGTGCGCGGGCCGCGACCGCTACACCATCGACGGGAAGGCCTACGACGAGTGCGCCTTCTGCCGGGCCTCCTGCCCGTCCCGCGCCGAGTTCAAGGAGCCCGATTCCGGCCTGCCCCTGAAGTGCGACATGTGCGAGTCCGACCCTCCGCTCGATCAGCCCATGTGCGTGGAGTGGTGCCTGACCGACGCGTTGACGTACGAGGAGCGGGAGGAGGAAGTGGAGGCGGAGGAGGAAGAAGAGGCGATGGACGAGATGGAGGCGGGCCTGGAGAGCCTGGTGAGCCGGTTCGGGCTGAAGAAGGTCATGGACGGCCTCGCCCGGATGTCGAAACGGAACCCGTAAGAGACAGGAAAGTCGTTCGAGGATCGGAAACGGTGGAAACGGTTGCGCCCTTCATCGAGGTGGTCGACGAGATCAAGGAGGCCGGGGGCGACATCTTCAGGCTGTGCTACCAGTGCGGCAAGTGCGACGTCGTCTGTCCCTGGAACCGCGTCCGCCCGTTCAGCATGCGCCGGATCATCCGCGAGGCTGCCTTCGGCCTGACCGAGGTGGAGGGCGAGGACATCTGGCGCTGCACGACCTGCGGAACCTGCCCCCAGGAATGCCCGCGGGGCGTGAAGCAGATCGACCTCGGGGTCTCGCTCCGGCGCGTCGCCACGGAATACGGCGTCTTCCCCGAGTCCGTCAAGCCCGCCCGCGCCGCCGGCGGCTACATGGTCGCCGAGGGCAACCCGCTGAACGAGGACCGGGACAAGCGGGCCGACTGGGCCGAGGGCCTGTCCGTGAAACCCTTCGAGGAGGGGATGGAGATCCTCTACTTCGTCGGCTGCTATTACAGCTACGATCCCCGGCTGAAGAAGGCGGCCCGGGACACGGCCGCGATCCTCGATGCGGCGGGCGTCGATTTCGGCATCCTGGGCACGGAGGAGAACTGCTGCGGGGAAAGCATCCGCAAGACCGGCGCCGAGGACGTCTTCAAGACGCTGGCCCGCCGCAACCTCAAGACCTTCATCGACAAGGGCGTCAAGCGGATCGCCGTCTCCTCGCCGCACTGCTACCACGCGCTCAAGAACGAGTATGCCGAGTTCATGGCGAACTTCGACGTCGTCCACATGTCCCGCTACCTGCTCGAACTCATGGACGCGGGAAGGCTCGAGCTCGCGCGCGAGGTCCCGAAGAAGGTCACCTATCACGACCCGTGCTATCTGGGGCGGCACAACGGACTCTATGACGAACCCAGGGAGGTGTTGAAACGGATTCCCGGGCTGGAGCTCGTCGAGATGACGGACCGCCGCGAACAGAGCCTTTGCTGCGGCGGGGGCGGCGGCCGGATCTGGATGGAGACCCCCAAGGAGGAGCGGTTCTCCAACCTCCGGCTGGAACAGGCCCGCGAGACCGGGGCTTCGACGCTGGTCACGGCCTGTCCCTACTGCATCACCAACTTCGAGGAGAGCCGCCTGACCCTGGACCTGGAGGACGTGCTGGACGTCAAGGACCTCACGGAAATCGTGCGGGAAGCGATGGCGTAGGCCGCTCTGCTGTTTCTATCGGCATGAACAAACACAGACGATTCGATCGGCATTGGAGGGCGAGGGTCCTCCCGAGCCGACTGCGGCATCGGCTCGCCGGGAGGCTCGCCCTCCAAGAGGCCGTCGGGAAACGGCGGGAACACGGCTTGAAGGGCTACTTGTAGGCTGCAAGGAGAGATCGTGGAACAAGAAGACGCAGACCGTTTCGGCCGGGGCGAATTCGGCGACGTCATGGTCCTCGGCGGCGGGATCAGCGGCATCCAGGCGTCCCTCGATCTCGCTTCCTCCGGGTTCCGGGTCTACCTCGTCGAGACCTCGCCGACCATCGGCGGGAAGATGGCCCAGCTCGACAAGACCTTCCCCACCAACGACTGCTCCATGTGCATCGAGTCGCCCAAGTTCATCGAGTGCGACCGCCACCCCAACATCGAGATCCTCACCTACACCGATGTCGAAAGCGTGGAAGGCGAGGCCGGGAATTTCCGCGTCACGCTCGTCGGCAAGCCCCGCTACATCCTGGAAGACAAGTGCACGGGCTGCACCACCTGCGTGGAGTACTGCCCCGTCAACGTCCCCGACCCGTTCAACCAGAACCTGTCGCCGAACAAGGCCATCCACATCTACTTCTCCCAGGCGGTTCCGCTGGTCACCTACATCGACGAGAACTGCCTCTACCTGCAGGAGAAGAAGTGCTCGATCTGCGAGTCCGTCTGCCAGAACGACGCCATCGACCTGCACCAGGAACCGGAGAGGAAAACGGTCAACGTCGGGGCGATCGTCCTCTCCCCGGGATACGACGTCTTCGATCCCTCGATCCGCGGCGACTACGGCTACGGGACCTTCGAGAACGTGGTCACCAGCCTCGATTTCGAGCGGCTGCTGTGCGCGACCGGGCCCCACGCCGGCGAGATCCTGCGCCCCTCCGACAAGCGACACCCCAAGAAAATCGCCTGGATCCACTGCGTCGGCTCCCGGCAGGTCCTCGAGGGCGGGAACAGCTACTGCTCCGCCGTCTGCTGCACCTACATCCAGAAACAGGTGATCCTGGCCAAGGACCACGACGAGGGCACGGACTGCGCGATCTTCCACAACGACATCCGGTCCTACGGCAAGGACTTCGAGCGGTTCTACCAGCGGGCCGAGAACCTGCCCGGCGTGCGTTTCCTCAGGAGCTACGTGGCGGCCGTACGCGAGGACCCGGAGACGAAGAACGTCACGATCCGCTATTCGACCTTCGACGAGGGGGTCAAGGAGGAGGCGTTCGACCTGGTCGTCCTGGGCGTCGGCCTGAACCCGCCCGCGGACGCGAAGCGTCTGTCCGAACAGCTCGGCGTGGATCTGAACGAACACGGCTTTTGCAAGACGAACCCCCGTTGCCCCATCGAGACGTCCCGCCGGGGCGTCTTCGTCAGCGGGGCCTTCCAGGGGCCGATGGACATCCCGGAGTCCGTCATGTCCGCCAGCGGGGCCGGCGCCAAGGTGGGGGAGATCCTGCGCTCCCGGCGGGGCGATCTCTCCCGGGAGCGCGTCTACCCGCCGGAGCGCGACGTCTCCGAAGAGGAAACCCGGATCGGGGTCTTCGTCTGCCACTGCGGGGCCAACATCGGACGGGTCGTCGACGTCCCTTCCGTGGTCGACTACGCCCGGACCCTGGACCATGTCGCCCACGCCGAGGAGGGCCTCTTCATCTGCTCCACCGACGCCGCCCAGCAGATCGCCGAGACGATCCGCGAGAAGGGCCTCAACCGCGTGGTGGTCGCAGCGTGCACGCCCCGCACCCACGAGCCGCTTTTCCGCGACACGCTTCGCGAGGGCGGCATCAACCAGTACTTCTTCGACATGGCCAACATCCGGGAGCACTGCTCCTGGGTCCATTCCAAGCAGCCGGAGGAGGCCACCGCCAAGGCCAAGGACATCGTGAGGATGTCGGTCGCCCGCGTCGCCCACCTCGAACCCCTGCAGGAGTTCGACCTCCCCGTGGACAAGACCGCGCTGGTGGTCGGGGGCGGCCTGGCCGGCATGACGAGCGCCCTGAGCCTCGCGGATCAGGGATTCGAGGTCCACCTGATCGAGAAGGAGAACGAGCTGGGAGGCATGGCGCGAAGGATCTACACCACCCTCGAGGGGCTGGACGTCCAGGCGGTTCTCGACGACCTCATCCGCCGGGTCTACCGGAATCCGCTCGTCCACGTGGCGCACGGGGCGAGGATCACCGACGTGTCCGGATATGTCGGTAACTTCACGACCACGGTGGCGTCGGAAGGGCGGGTGAGCACGATCAGGCACGGGGCGGCCATCCTCGCCACCGGCGCCGAGGAATACGAGCCCACCGAGTACTTCTACGGGGAGGACGACCGGGTCCTCACCCAGCTCGAGCTGGAAGCGCGGATCGCCGAGGGCGACGAGCAGGTGCGAAACGCCAGGCGGGTCGTGATGATCCAGTGCGTCGGCTGCAGGAACGAGGAGCGGAACTACTGCTCTCGCGTCTGCTGCAGCCAGGCGATCAAGAACGCCCTGGCGCTGAAGGAGATCGACCCGGACAGGCAGGTCCACATCCTGTTTAGGGACATGCGGACCTACGGGTTCCGGGAGGACGCCTACCGGGAGGCCGCGGACCGGGAGGTGAGGTTCGTCCGCTGGGAGCCCGGGGATCCCCCGGAAGCGGAAGCGGCCGAGGACGAGGAGGGCGAGCCGGTCGTTCGGGTCACCGTGCCGGACCCCGTCCTGCAGAAGAAACTGGAGCTGGACGCCGATCTCGTGGTGCTGTCGGCGGCGGTGGTCCCCTCGCCGGGAAGCGAGGAGGCGTGCCGTCTGTTCAAGGTCGGGCTGAGCCCGGACGGCTTCTTCCAGGAGGCCCACGTGAAGCTGCGCCCCGTCGACTTCGCGGCGGACGGCGTGTTCCTGTGCGGGATGAACCACTACCCCAAGCACATCCCGGAGACGATCAGCCAGGCGCTGGGGGCGGCGGGGCGCGCCGCGTGTCTTCTCTCGCAGGACACGGTCACCGCCTCCGGCTCCGTGTGCGAGGTGGACGAGGAGGCGTGCGTCGCATGCGGGGCGTGCATCTCGGTCTGCGCGTACGGCGCCATCTCGTTCCGCGAGACGCCGTCGGGCAGGAAGGCGTCGGTCAATTCCGTGCTCTGCAAGGGCGACGGCCTGTGCAACGCGGTGTGCCCCGTCTCGGCCATCGTCCTGAAGCATTACACCGACGAGGAGCTGCTGAGCCAGATCGACGCCGCGATTCCTAAGCGCAAGGCCCCTCCGGCCGCGCCGGAGGATCCCCGGCCCGTCGTTGCGGGAGGGAAGACATGAGCGAAGCCTTCGCCTTCCAGCCGAAGATGCTGGGCATCATCTGCAACTGGTGCTGTTACGGCGGCGCGGACCTGTGCGGCGTCTCCCGCTTCCCGTACCCGCCCTACATCCGGCTGGTGCGGGTGATGTGCTCGGGCCGGGTGGACCCGCTTCACATCTTCAAGGCCTTCGCGAACGGCGAGGACGCCGTGTTCGTCGGCGGCTGCCATCTCGGCGACTGCCACTACGTCACGCACGGGAACTTCAACGCCTACATCATGGTGCAGGTCTGCAGGAAGATCCTGGGGCGCATCGGGGTCCGGCCGGAGCGGTTGCGGATCGAATGGGTCTCCGCGGGCGAGGGCATCCGTTTCGCCAACTTCATGAACGCATTCGCGGCGGAGGTGGAGGCGATGGGGCCTCTCGGCGAGGGCGAGGGGCTCGACGCGGAGACCCTCCGGCTCGACCTCGAGGCGGCCCTTCATCTCGTGCCCTTCATGAGACTCGTACTGGCGCAGCGGATGAGCCTGCCCGCCAAGACGGAAGAGGCCTGCCACGCGTTCGTCGAAAGCGAGACGTTCGACAGGCTGTTCGAGGATCTCTTCGGCGGGAGGCTGGACCAGAGCCGGATCATGCTGCTGTTGAGGGAACAGCCCCTCTCCACCGGGGAGATCGCCGAGCGCCTGGGGCTTAAGCCCGCGGACGTCTCGAGACACATGAACAGCTCGTCGAGGGAAGGATGGGTCCGCTACGACGCGGACCGCAAGCAATACGCCCTCGCGTGAGGGGAAAGGAATCATGGAACTCGGACCGATAGACGGGATCGTCGAGAGATATGGATGCGAGCCCAGCGCCCTCATCCAGATCCTGCTGGAGATCCAGAAGGAGAACCACTGGCTCCCCGGCGAGGCGCTGGACCGGGTGGCCGAGAAACTCGAGGTTCCCCTGACGCGGATCCGGCACATCGCCACCTTCTACAAGGCCTTCAGCCTGGCCCCCAAGGGGCGCCACGAGATCCACGTCTGCATGGGAACGGCCTGCCACGTCCGCGGCGCGAAACGCGTGCTCGACAAGGTGCAGGAGGTGACGGGCATCCGTCCGGGCGAGACGGACCTGGCGTTGAAATTCAGCCTGGAAACCGTCAACTGTCTTGGGTGCTGCGCGCTCGGGCCGGTGATGGAAATCGACGGGAAAGCCCACGGCAAGCTGACCACGGCCGAGACGGCGGAGGTCCTGACATCGTACGAGTAGGGGAAGAGGATGCCGCGGTTCCATACGCCTGAAGATCTGGAAACGTTCCGGCGGGAACTCCTGTCCGGACGGGATCCCCACAAGCCCTGCATCTCGGTCTGCGTCGGCGCCGGCTGCCTCGCCTCCGGCGCGAGCGAGGTGCTGGACGCCTTCCGGGACGAGCTCGCCAGGCAGGGCCTGGAAGCGGAGGTGGACGTCAAGGGGACCGGCTGCCCGGGGTTCTGCGAGCGAGGGCCCGTCGTGGTCGTGTATCCCGAGGAGATCTGCTATCTGCAGGTGAAGCCCGAAGACGTTGTGGACATCCTCTCGCAGACCGTCAAGGAGAAGAAGGTGGTCGACCGGCTCCTCTACGAGGACCCGGCGTCGGGCGAGAAGGCGGTCAAGGAGTCCGAGATCCCCTTCTACCGGCACCAGGAGCGGGTCGTCATCGGCGACAACATCCGGATCGATTCGCGGAGCCTCGACGACTACCTGGCCGTGGGGGGCTATGCGGCGCTGGCCAAGGCCCTGTCGGGCATGACGGCCGAGCAGGTCCTGGAGGAAGTCAAGAGATCGAACCTGCGAGGGCGGGGGGGCGGCGGCTTCCCCGCCGGAAGGAAGTGGGAAGGGTCGCGCAACGCCCCCGGCGATACGAAGTACGTGATCGTCAACGCCGACGAGGGGGACCCCGGCGCGTTCATGGACCGGGCGCTCCTCGAAGGGAACCCCCACGCCGTCCTCGAAGGGCTGATCCTCGGCGCCTACGCGGTGGGTTCCCGGGAGGGCTTCGTCTACGTCCGGCAGGAATACCCGCTGGCGGTGGAGAACATCACGCGCGCGATCGAGCAGGCCCGGTCGTACGGTCTTCTGGGGAAGGACATCCTCGGGTCGGGTTTCGACTTCGACGTCGAGGTCCACAAGGGGGCCGGGGCGTTCGTCTGCGGCGAATCGACGGCGCTGATGACGGCGCTGGAGGGCCGGGTCGGCGAGCCCCGCCCCAAGTACATCCGCTCGAACGTCCGCGGGCTGTGGGAGAAGCCCAGCGTGCTGAACAACGTGGAGACGTGGGCCAACGTGCCGCTCATCATCAACAAGGGCGCCGACTGGTTCACGAAGATCGGGACGGAGGGGAGCGCGGGCACGAAGATCTTCTCGCTCGTGGGCAAGATCAACAACACGGGGCTGGTCGAGGTGCCCATGGGCATCACGCTCAGCGACATCATCTACAAGATCGGAAGCGGCATCCCCGGCGACAAGAAGTTCAAGGCCGTGCAGACGGGGGGCCCCTCGGGCGGGTGCATCCCGGAGTCGATGCTGGACCTCCAGGTGGATTTCGACGCGCTCTCCGACGCCGGCTCCATGATGGGCTCCGGCGGGATGATCGTCATGGACGAGGACACGTGCATGGTCGACGTGGCCCGCTACTTCATCCACTTCCTCACCGACGAGTCCTGCGGCAAGTGCGTGCCGTGCCGCGAGGGACTCCGGCAGATGGACAAGATCCTCACGAGGATCACCGAGGGGAAGGGGAAGGAGGGCGACCTCGAGACGCTTCAGGACCTCGCCGAGACGGCCAGGGAGGCCGCGCTGTGCGCGCTGGGCAAGAGCGCCCCCAACCCCTTCCTGAGCACGCTCCGCCACTTCCGCGACGAGTACGAGGCGCATATCCAAGAGAAGCGCTGCCCCGCGCTCTCCTGCAAGGCGCTCGTCGCCTACTGGATCGACCCCGAAGCGTGCCGGGGATGCGGCGCCTGCCTCAGGAAGTGCCCGGCCGGGGCCGTCGAGGGGGGCAAGAAGACGATCCACGTCATCGACCAGGAGAAATGCACCCGGTGCGGCACGTGCTTCGAGGTCTGCCCGGACCGGTATGCCGCGGTGAGGAAGATCTCGGGCGAGGACCCGCCGCCTCCCCTCCCCGAGGACCAGAGAGCCATCGTCAAGAAGAGCGAGAAGGCATGAGCGAGATCCGCCTGCAGATCGACGGGAAGGACGTGACGGCCGAGGAGGGCACCCCCCTTCTCGAGGCCGCCCGGCGCGCCGGGATCGACATCCCCGCGCTCTGCTACCACGAGAAGCTGAAACCCTACGGCGCCTGCCGGCTGTGCACCGTCGAGATCGAGAGCCGCGGGCGGACCCGCCTCGTCGCCTCCTGCGTCTATACGGTCGAGGAGGGGCTTGTCGTGCGGACGCGGTCGGAGAAGATCGACCGGATCCGGAAGACCCTGCTGGAGCTCCTGCTGGCCCACGCGCCCGATGCGCCGACGCTGAAGGCCTGGGCCGCGGAATACGGCGCGGATCCGGACCGGTTCGAGAAGGAGCCCTCCTTCTGCATCCACTGCGGGCTGTGCGTGAGGTACTGCGCCGAGGTGAAGGGGAAGAACGCGATCGGCTTCATCGACCGGGGCGTGCGGAAGGAGATCAGCTTCATTCCCGAGATCGCCCTGCAGGAATGCGAGAACTGCAAGGCGTGCTTCGAGCTCTGCCCCACCTCCTACCTCCAGGCCGCGTACGTCCTCACCCGATCGCTCGCCGGGAAAGACTGAAGCGGAAGCCTTGGCTTCCAACACGAAGGCACGACGACACCAAGGCACCACGTTCTTCCAGGGTGAATATTCCGGTTACTCCGACCCGTGCCGATCAGGCTGAAGGCTGTAGACCGAAGGCCGAAGTCGCCGCGTTGCTGCGGGCTGGAAGCCCGCGATCCCGGCAACGGCTCGCCCTCCAAGGCAACACCTTCGACTGAAATCTCCAATCTGAAATCCCTACCCAGGCAACCCCCAATCCCTTCATCCCCTTCGTGTCTTCGTGACCTTGTGCCTTTGTGTTGAAAGCAACGAACATGCACCAAGGATCTAGCGCACCGCTCGGATGAGGATGTCGCGGAACCACACGACCCCGCGCTCCACCACCAGGCCCACGTTCCCCAGATCTTCGATCTCCCTTTCCTCGTCCGTGTTCCCCACCTCCACCGGCACCCGGTCCACCGTGGCGCGGATGCGGGTTTGCCGGACCGAGACGAAGATCTCGTGCCATCGGCCGTCCGCGGGAATGCGGTTCACGTAAAGCCCGTGCCGGTCCAGCCGGAACTCGACCCGGGACGCGGAATCCCCCTCCTGCTTCACCGACGCCTTCAGATCGAAGTCCTCCCAGTACGCCAGGGACCGAAGGCGGGTGATCTTCTCATGCACCCGACGCCCGCGAACGGCGCCGTCCCGGACCTCCCAGGCTTTCCTCGAGCCCCGGATCACCCAGCCCGCGAAGTCCGTTCCGTTGGTGAGCTGGACCCAGCCCGAGGGCTTGCCCCGCCGGCTCCGGAGCGACCGGACCTGCAGCGACCGGACGTGCATCGAGGATTCCATCTCCACGTCGAGCTCGATGACGCCGGGCAGGATGGAGGCGAAGGGCGGCTCGACCCGCGCCGGGATCCCGTTGATGTCGCCCCAGGCGAATCCACCATACACCCCGAAACGAATCGGGTACCATTCACCCGGACCGCCCGTGGGGAGAATCATTTCCCGCTCCTCCCCCGTATCGTCATGGACGTCGATGCTCGCTTCTCCCCTTCCGGAAGCCCTCACCACCCCCTCCAGCAGGAGGTCCTCGTACGCCTTCGTCGTCTCGAGATTGATTGAGTCCGCTTCGGCCCGGGCGGCGAGCTCGCCCTTTCCATGGGTCCATGCGGCGAGCTTCTTGCGATCCCACCCCGTCACCCTGCCGGGCGTGACAAGAACCGTCGGGGAGACGGTCCGGAAGAGCCGCTCGCCCGTCTGGCGGGCCTCGTGAGCAGCCGCGATCTCCTCCAGGCTCTCCGCGATCGGCCGGCCCTCGATCTCGACGCGCTTCAAGAGCATCCGGGCGCCGGGGCGGCAGTAGATCGCGAAATCCTCCCAGGCCGTCCTCGCCCCCGCATCCTTCTCGAACACACGCTTCTCTCCCAGGTCGACGGAGAGTGTCGATTCCCGGCACGACACCGTCAGGGACGCGATCGTTTCCTCCCGTTCGCGGAAATGGGAAACGAAGAAGGGATTCCCTTCGAACTCGTCGCCGAACAGCTGGACCTCGGTGTTCTCACCCTCGATGACCTTGACGTAGATATCGAACACCTTCACGCCCCACACGCCCGGGGGATCGGGCCTCTCGAGCTGCACCGAAGCGGAGAAACCGTTCCCCTCGAACCGGCCAAGATGGTTCAACGTCGCACCCCGCATCTCCAGCCCCCCGCGGTCCCGGTTCACGATGCCCATGGCGTAGGTATGGAAGGCCGGAGTCCACACCCAGTCCTCCAGCGCCTCCGGCTTCTCGGGACGCGCGAAATCGTACGACAGGCGTATCCCGCCCTTCCCGTCCGGCGAACATGCCCCGCGGAAGACCTCGACCGAACGGACCACGAGCGGCACGCACGTCTTCTCCAGTCCGGACAGGCGCCCGGCATACGAAGCAAAGACGGGGGACTTGCCGAAGGCCGCGCGGAATCCCTCGATCGCCTCGGCCAGCTCGCCCCACTTCTCCCCCTGTGCCAGCGCCTGGATCTCGTCGAACCGCGCCCGGGCTTCCGCCTCGCTCGCCCGGGCGGAATCCCGCCGGATCCGGTCCATGTACCAGCGGGCGGACGGGACCGCCTTCGCCGCGGAAACGAGGCGCGATCCGGCTTCCTCCCGCAGACCGCAGAAGTACAGGAACACCCCGGCGGAAAACGCTGCGACCTTCCCCTTCCCCAACTTCGCGAAACCGAAGTCCGCCACGGTGAGGGGATGGATCTTCTCCAGCGAGATCGTCGTCTCGGCGCTTCCCATCCGGATCCGAAGCGACGCATCCTCCACGGCCACGATCCTCACACGCCTCGGCCCGGGACGCCGGCCTCGTCCGACGAGGATCTCCACGGTCTCCCCCTCCCTCTCGAAGAGCGAGAGCCGGAAGGCCCTCCACAGGTTCTCGACGGCTTGCAAGTCCCCAAACCGCTTCCAAAGAACGGCCCCCTCCTTCCGGGACAGATCCTCCTCCCACGCCTTCCGGAAACCCTCGAGGTCGTACGCCTGCACGAGCGCGGAAAGACGCTCCAGAAGCGTCTCGGTCCTCTTCACGTCGTCTTCTCCCCCCGCGCCGGAAGCCGGCCCCTCCCCGCGCCCCGGTTCCGCCTCCGCCCGGGAGCGGATCGCCTCGAAGCGGGAGAGGGCGGTATCGGCCAGCTGTGCGACATCCTCGAGGTCGGAGGAAGCGAACGGCCGGATCCGGTCCTCGGCCTCGTCGACGTCTCCGCCCTGCGCGAGCGCATCCGCCTCGGCCCAGGCCTCCATGCAGCGCCGGATTTCCCCGAGCACGATGGCCTGCATCTGCAAAACGGCTTCGGAAGCGACGGGATCGCCGGAGAGCCCGGGAAGCGCTTCCCGCCAGACGCGCACCGCCGCGCCGGGCCGTCCCCGAGACGCGAGTCCCCCGGCCTCGTCTGCGGCCGCCTCGAACCGGGCGCGGATACGCCTGGATCGGGCCTCGAGAACCTCCTTCTCCCGGGCGCGCGCCTTCCCGGCCGCCTCCGTGCCCGGGAAGAGCGCGACGATCCCCTGCAGCCCCGCGAGGGCTTCGTCGAGGGCGTCCGGCCGTGACGCGAGGATGGCCTCCACGGCCTCGAGACGGTGTGCCGCTGTTTCCTCCAGCGACCGTGCGCGGTCCTCCCGCGAGGGTCCTTCCAGCGTGCGAAGGAGTTCCCGGGCCTGTTCCTTCTCCTCGTCGGAGCCGGTCTTCAGGATTTCCTCGAGCTCCGCGGCCAGGTTCCGGCGGCTCTGCCGGTCCTGGTTCCTCAAGGAGGCCACGCGGTCCTTGAGGCCTTGGAGCTGGGCCGCGATCTGTTCGGATTCCTCCTTCGCCCGGGAGGAGACGATGAAGGCGGTCGCGGCGACCGCCGAGAGGATCGCGAGCAGGGCCAGGGCCAGGAAGCGATGCTTCTTCACGGCCCGCACGGCCTTTTCCACGACCGAGGGGGGCCGGGCGCGGACGGGCTCTCCCGTCAGGAATCTCTCCAGATCGAGGCCCAGATCCTCGGCGGTGTCGTACCGTCTCCCCGGGGCTTTTTCCAGGCACTTGAGGCAGACCGTTTCCAGGTTTTTCGGGACGCCGGGCCTGAGGCGGCGCGGCGGGGGGGGATCGTCGTTGACGATCTTCGAGAGCACGGCCATGGGCGTCTGTCCGGTGAAGGGCGAACGCCCGCACAGCGCCTTGTAGAGAACGGCGCCGGTGGAGAAAATGTCCGTCCGGGCGTCGACGCGCGCCTTCCCCTGGGCCTGCTCCGGCGACATGTACTCGGGGGTCCCGATGGCGGCCCCGTCCATGGAGAGTTTCTTGTGGGCGGCGACGTCCTTGGCCAGCCCGAAATCCGTGATGTACGGATCCCCCTCCTCGTCGATCAGGATGTTCGCGGGCTTGATGTCGCGGTGGATGATCCCGTGGCCGTGCGCGTAGTGGAGCGCGTGGGCGATCGCAGACAGGATCTCCACGGCTTGCATCATCGAGAGCGAGCCCTCCTCGATGAGCTCGTCCATGTCGCGGCCTTCGATGAAGTCCATGGTGAAGTAGTGGACGCCCTCGGCGATGCCGACGTCGTGGACCGCGACGATGTTCGGGTGGCGCAGGCGCGCGGCCGACTTGGCCTCGCGGTGGAAGCGCTCGATCTGCTCCCGCGTCGCCGTCTCGCCCTCGAGCAGGGTCTTGAGGGCCACTTCCTTCTCCAGGCCCGGGTGCCAGGCCTGGTAGATGATCCCCATCCCGCCGCGGGCGACCTCGTGGAGGATCTCGTAGTTCCCGAAGGTTCGCTTCGATTCCGGCGCGCGGCCGCTTTCCTTTCCCTTCGACGAGGGAGGAGCCTCCTGCTTGGCGTAGCGCGCCTTGAGCAGCCTCTTCTGGGCCACGACGACGGCCCGGTGCTGCTCGGGCGTGATGAGACCCTGGTCGAGCAGGATGATCCCGAGCGGCTGCTTCTCCTTCTGGTCGGCCTGGATGGCGGCCGCCCGCTTGACGTCCTCGGGCGACGCGAAATCGTTCCGGACGACAAGGTTTCGAAAGACGGCGTCCCGGTCCGTTGCGAGCTGCTTCTCCTGGGCCCGCCGGATCTTCTCCAGCGCCTTCGGGGAGAGGTACCCGTCCTGCAGGCAGATCTCGGCGAGGGTCAGGTCCTCGCCCGCCTCGCGGTACTTCTCCTGCGCTTCCCTTGCGGCGTGCAGATCATCCTTTGTCAGGTCATCTGCACGCGAGGCGATCCGGGAGAAGAGCAGGTCGACAAGGCTATCCTCTTTCCGCCCCATGGGGGAACCTCGATCGGGTCGGTGGCGCGAAGCGCCTGCTTGTTGCCGGCTTCATTATACCCCAAAGCGGTAAAGCCTCAGCCACAACGGCCGAGTCTTCCCCGCAAAGGACGCAGAGGACGAAGAGGGCCCCGGAGACCCTGGAGGGGACAGAAGGGACAGAGGGGAAAAGTTCCAACATCCGATGTGGTATTGACTTGGGACTCCCGGTTTCGACGGGAGCCCTCGTTCGAAAATACCTTGGGTCCCAAAACCCGGCCGCGGTAGAATGCATCCAGTTCCCGTTTTCCGGCTTTCTGGAAAGGAGAAGCCATGAGGCGAAAGAGACGGTTGCCGCTCCTTCTCGGTCTCGCCGGGCCGCTCATGCTCGCGGCCTGCTCGGCGAAAGTAGAGACCGAATACGTGTCGAGATCCACCGCCGCCAACCTCGCCGTGCAGGACGCCGCGGGCGCGGATCTGGACGGCGGGACCCTCGACACCCCCTCCGCGACGCCGGGGTCCACCGCCCCCACCACCTGGTTCTACCTGCGAAACACGGGCGGGCGTACCCTCCGGGGCCCGTCGGGCGGGGGCATCGCGATCTCCCTCGGCGGCGCGAACCCCTCGGCCTTCTCGGTCTCGCCCCTCTCGGTCCCGGACATCCCGGGAGGATCGTCCGCGCAGATCGCCGTGCGGTTTTGCCCGGGCGCCTCCGACGCCGAAACATTGACCGCGGACGTGACCGTGGACGTGGAGGACGCGGCGCAGCAGGCGACGTTCACGCTCTCGGGGGCGATCGACACGCCGTCGATCGCGTCCACGTCGCCGGCGAACGGGGCGTACCACGGCGGCACGACGGTGACGGTCACGGGGACGGACTTCGCCCCCGGCGCCTCGGTGTCGGTGGGGGGAGCGCAGGCCGCGAGCGTGTCGGTGAACGCCGACGGCACGCGGATCACCTGCGTCACGCCGGCGGGCGCGCTGGGGCCGGCGGACGTCGTGGTGGACAACGGGAACGGGGACACGGACACCGCCGCAGGGGTGTTCGAGTATTCCGCCGTGGCGCTCTTCCAGCGCCTGGACGGGGACGGCGTCCTGCAGATCTACGCCTATGAAGCCGCGGCCGGCCAGGCGAGCGAGCGGCAGCTCACGGACTTCCCGGCCAATCCCGTCGGCCTCACCTTCGTGGCGAAAGCGGGGAACTACGCCCTCTACGAGCGCACCGAACCGGGGGGCATGGGGCCCCAGTTCTACAGCCTGGACGTCGCCACGGGAACCTGGACGGCCGTGACGAACCGGACGACCGGCAATCCCATGACCTACCTCGGCGTGACGTCGGAGGCCGTGCCGCGCCTCGTCTTCCGGGAGACCATCGGCGGCTGGGAATACCTGTTCTCCGCGCGCGTCGACGGATCGGACTGCGTGCACGGGGCCGTGCCGCTCTCCTCGTTGCCGATGTGGCTGGCCACGGCGGGGAAGGATTTCCTGATCACGCAGGAGGCGCTTCCCCGCGTCGTCTTCGTCTGCGATGTCGGGCTCTCCCCGCGGTTCCTGCATTCGGTCCTGGTGGACGGCTCCGAGTACGGGGCGGAACGGCAGCTGGTGGGCCCTTCGTACAACACGACCTACCTGTACGCCGTCGCGGACAGGACGATCGGGTCGGACACGGCTCCGCGGGCGATCTTCCGCGAGATCACCGGGGGCGTCTACGACCTGCACAGCGTGCCGGTGGACGACCAGTACGCCACGAGCCCGCACATCATCCAGCTCACGGTCGGGTCGTATAACGCCTCCTTCCGCGCCCTCACCTCGGAAAGCACGCCCCGCGTGATCTTCTACCGGAGCGACAGCGCGAACGTGCAGCTCTGGTCCGTGCAGATCGATCAGACGGAAGCCAGCGTCCTCCAGCTGACGAACGGAACCAGTAACGTGGACCTCTCGGGCTCGGCCTCGGCGTACGGGGGCTACGTCGGAAGCGGAACCCCGCCGATGTATGTGTTCCGGCGCGAGGATCCGTCGGGTACGCCCGGCCAGAACTATATCTTTTCCGTTCCCGTGGACGGGGACAGCTCGGGCGGGGAGACGGGCGTGGTCACGCGGCTCAGCTCGACGGCGAACAACTGCGTGTTCAAGGGGATCCTGAGGGTCTCCGGGCAGACCGACCGCGTCTTCTGGGAGAGAATCGACGCCAACCTCAACCGCCAGGTCTACATGCGGGACATCGACGGGAGCGGGACCGCGCCGGTGCAGGTCACCTCGGGGGACAGCCTGACCGGCTCGGAGGACAGCACGTTCCGGGGCGTCGTGCTGGACCGCTACGTCATCACGGAACGGCCGGAGGACACCGCTCCCTCGACGGTCCGACAGGCGTACAGCTGGGATCTCACCGCCCAGAGCGAGACGCTGCTCACGGAGTGGTACGCCGCCGCCGCTGTGGGAATCACCGTCCCGAACTGGCAGGCCGGGACCTTCTCCCCCGCCGGCAATCCCTTCGTGGGGGTCATGGTGTCCGGCGCGACGACCGAGTTCTACGCCGTGCGGGCCGACGGGTCCGAAGCGCCGGTCCAGGTCACGAATTCCGTGAACACGGCGCAGGCCCACGCCGTGTTTCCCTAGGTTCCCTGTGAAAGGAGAGGCCATGAAACGAAGCGTTGCCATTCCGTCTCTTCTCGCCCTGGCGATCCTGCCCGCGCTGGCGGGCTGCCCCGGCGAAGAGACCGAGATCGAATACGTCGCCACGCCCACGAAAGCGGACCTCGTCGTGGAGGACGCGACCGGGGCGGACCTGGACGGCCGGACGCTGGACTGCGGGACAACCGATCCCGGCGCGGCGGGGACGGCGGTCACCTTCTACGTGCGGAACAAGGGGGGCTCCACGCTGAAGGGGACGGGGGGCGGGGACATCACGCTCGCCGTCTCGGGCGCCGGCGCGTCCCAGTTCACCGTGACGCCGTTGACGATCACGAGCATCGATCCGGGGGCCACCGCGGCGGTGAGCGCCCAGCTCACGCCCGGCGCGTCCCAGGCCGGCGGAAGCCTGTCGGCGACGGTGACGGTCGATTCCGCGGATCCGGCGCAGGTCTCCTTCGATCTGTCGGGCACGATCCGGCTTCCCTCGATCGCCTCGATCGCGCCGCCGGCCGGAACCTATGCCGGCGGCACGGCGATCACGATCGCCGGGTCCGGATTCCAGGACGACGCGACCGTGACGGTGGGCGGCGCGGCGGCCACGGGCGTCACGGTCACGGGGAACGCGCAGATCACCTGCACGACGCCGGCCAGCACCCTCTCGACGACGATCGGCTTCGCCGACGTGGTGGTGACGAACGGAAACGGCGACGCCGCGACCGCGACGGGCGGCTTCGAGTACGCGGGCCTGATGCTGACGATGCGGGAGGACGACGACGGCATCGACCAATTCTACGCCACCGAGGTGGGCGTGGGGTGGACCACGGAGACGGCGATCACGGCCTTTACGACGAATGAAAACCTGTCGTACTGCGGGAAGGCCGGCAACCTGGCGATCTTCTCGCGCGAGCCCGTCGCCACGTCGATCCTGGAGTACGATGCGGTGGACGTGACGGCGGGCGCGACCACGGTCACGGCGCTGACGGACCGCGGCAACACCAACACGCGCGTCTACCTGGGCGTCACGAGCGAGAGCACGCCGCGGATCGTGTTCCGGGAACAGATCTCGGGCTCCTGGTACCTCTTCACGGCCCTCGTGGACGGAAGCGACTTTTCGAGCGCGGCCGGCGCCGTCGCGTGCTCGTCGTTGGTCGACATGCGTACAGGCGGCCTGGGGAAGGATTTCGTCATCACGAACGAGACGGTCCCCCGCATCGTTTTCGTCCACCCGTCCTCGAGCGGATTTCCGAGCCTCTACTCGGTGCGCGTGGACGGACAGGACGACAACGGCGGCGAGGACCTGCTGTACGCGTCGACGACGGCGACGCTGGTGCTCCGAGGCGTGGCAACGAACGTCGTGTCGCCGGACAACGCGCCCCGCGCCGTCTTCATGTTCAATGACACGGGGGGGCAGCAGGAGCTGGGCAGCGTGCCGGCCGACGGCGGGGCGGCGTACATGCAGGTCACGGACTCGACGTCGGAGAACGCCGTCTTCCACACGATCACGGGGGAATCGACGCCGCGGGTGATCTTCCGCCGGGGGCCCGCGCCGACGCAGATCTACAGCATCCTGATCAACCAGCAGGAGAACCCCATGACCGCCCCCCCGCCGCCGAACCAGCTGACGAACGGGGCGAACTCGGTCACCCTCGTTTCCGAGACGTACTACGGCGGCTACCTGGATTCCGATTCCGTGCCGAACCTGGTGTTCCGGCGGCAGATCCCCGGCTACGGGACCGGGATCTACTCGGTGCCGGTGGACAATCATACGTCCGGAGCCTTGGAGGCGGGTGTGACGCTCCTGAGCGATAGAAAAGACAGCAGCGGCTGCGCGTTTCGGGGCATCCTTCGCGCGGCGGGGACGGACCGCGTCTTCTGGGAGCAGCAGGACAACAGCGGGAACATCCAGATCCGCACGCGGAACATCGACGGCACGGGCCTCATCACGCAGCTCACCTCCGGCAACGACGGCGGCGGCAATGAGGACAGCTACCTTTTCGGCTCGGTGCTCGACCGCTACGTGGTGACTTCGCGGATGGAGACGACGGCGCCGGCGATGACGTGGCAGGTCTTCGTGTGGGATCTCCAGACGTCGTCGGAGAGGCAGCTCACCCACTGGTACGCGTCCGACAACCACGTGAAGAACCCCGACTGGGCGGCCGTCACCTTCGCGGCGGCGGGAAACCGGTACATCGGCATCGAGCGGCCCGGGCCCAACCTCACGGCCTTCGCTCTCGCCGCCGACACGGGCGTGGAGACCCAGATGACCAATTCGGTGACCTTGGCCCAGCCCTACGCGTCGTTTCCATAGGAGCCACGGAAATCTATTCCGGCAGGTCCGGCCGGGATCCACCGCAGAGATCGCGGAGAACGCCTAGCCGCTCACCTGCGTGTAGAGGACGACCCCGCCCGAGACCACGGCGAGGATGAACAACACGAGCAGCAGGATCTTCACCCAGCTCCAGGGGCGCTCCCCCTGGACCTCGCCCGTCCGGCCGTTGACCAGGAACCGGTAGGTCTTCTGCTTGAAGAGGTAGGCGCTGATCCACACGGGAAGGAGGAGGTGCTTGAAGGTGACGTCCTCGTAGCGCGTCCGGACGGAATGGATGCGCTGGTGGTCGCCGCCGATGTCCCGCCGCACCGAGGAGCGGATCGCCGGCTCCATGACCCCTTGCGCCTCCTCGAAGCCCTCGGCGAGGCCCACCTGGTAGCTCTCGGCCCGGAACCCGCTGAGGTAGTCGTCCGCGTAGGCGACCAGGTTCTCGAGGTCCCAGGGTTCGAGCCGTTCTGTGTACTTCCTGGGGAGGGAGCGGCTGGCCAGGATGAGGACGTCGTTGAACCGGTTGAAGACCCAGCCGCTGGCGGGGTACCAGCGCGTCCGCCGGACCCGCCGCGTCTTGGTGACGGTCTTCCCGTTTTCGGTGGTGGTGTAGGTCTCCGTGTCCCAGTAGTCCTCGCCGCGCTCGCCGCGGTAGAAGCTGGTGGCGTCGGCGTCGTAGGTCCAGTAGGGGATATAGACCCCCTGGAGGCGGTCCTTCCGGTAGGCGTCCTTCTTGAGCCTGGAGGGGGCGAACCAGAGCCCCGCGATCCATTCGCGGAAGAGGCGCCTCCCCTCCTCGCGCGTGATCTTGAAGGGGAGCAGCGACGCGGGCTTCAGGACCTTTTTCGAGGAGCCGGAGACCACGATGCTGGTGCCGCAGAACGGGCACGCCTCGGAGGTGACGTTGGCCTCGAACGTGGATTCGGCCCCGCAGGCGGGGCACTTCACGGCGACGGTTTCGCGGGTGTCGGCCTCGCTCTCCGCGGCGTCGAGGTGGGCGCGGAAGTCGAGCTCCTGGATGTCCTCCTCGGAGCGGGGAATGGTCTTCGAGAACCCGCAGTAGGGGCAGGTGAGGGTGCCCCCTTCCGGGTCGAACGCGAACTGGGCGCCGCATCCCGGGCAGTCGAACTGTTCCTCGTTCATGACGGCATCGATCCTCGTCTCGTCGGTGGCGATGCATCATACCGGAGCGGGCGCGCCGGGGCAATCGGGCCGACGTCCGCGTATGGATTCGGTACCATCCGTCCTCGAGAGGTGCTTTCTCGATACGGAGAATGCTGAAATCCATATGAGCTGTGCTGAGGAGGAATGGGGAAGAGGTGGCTCCCATCCCGGAAAACATTTCAGCGTTTTCAGTTCTTTTTCAGCGTTCTCAGGGTCGAAAGAATATGGGTTCACCGGATACGTACACATACGCGGTTTTTACGCTGCAGGCAAGGGGTCTCACTTCCCGCGGTCCCGGGCTTCCTCGACCAGGGCGCGGAAGGCCTCGAGGTCCCGGACGGCGTCGAGGTCGGGATCGCGCGCCACGTGGTCGAGGTCCGTCCAGCCCAGCGCGAAGGCGCGACGCAGGGCGTCCACCGCCTGCCGGCCCAGGGGGGCGGCCGCCTCCTTCCCGCTCTCGACGGATCGCGCCTGGTAGACGAGGGAGGACGCGCAGGCGAAGTTGTAATAGGCGCTTTGGAGAAGCGGGCGGAGCGTCTCCTCCTTCGACGCGTTTGCGCGGTCCGCGCCGGCGAGGCCGGTCTGGTAGGCCTCGAGGGCCCGTTCCGCTTCGCCCAGCCCGATGGCGACGTCGGCCCGCACCAGGGCGATCCGCCAGGCGGGCCACGACGCGCGTATGCGCGCGTCCTTCCTCCAGGCCGTGAACGTCCGCTCGTGTCGGCCCGCGGTGGTGAGACCCCGCTCGAACGCCCCGGCCGCCTCCTCGAAGCGGCCGAGGAACTTCAGGAGGAAGCCCTGTTTCATGCAGGCCTTCCAGGCGTCCGGCCCGGTTTCCTCGCGTCGGTAGGCGTCCAGGCGCGCCTGGAAGAACGCGAAGGGGGAGCGGGCCTCCTGGGACAGCCATCGTCCGAAGTGCCGGTAGAGCCGGACGAGGTTCTGGACGGGGGTGCGGTAGTTCGGCTTGGAGACCAGCGCTGCGTTGAAGTCGGACAGGGCCTTTCGAAAGAGCGGTTCCGCGTCCTTTCCGTCCCTGACTTCCAGGGAGGCGAGGAAGTGGAAGGAGGTTCCGCGGGCGTTGTAGGAGACGGCGGTGTTGTAGTCGGCCACCGAGGGGGGCGGGGTCATGCCGAGGGCGGTGGTGAAATCCTCCACGGCCTCGCGCAGGGCGGGCCCGGGGTCCTCGCCTGCGGACTCGCGGGCCTGGGCGAGCGCGGAATAGGCGAGTCCCCGGGCGTGGTAGGGGCTTCGCCACCGGGGGCGGGCCTCGATCGAGCGGCTGTAGGCTTCCACCGCCTCTTGGAGCGACGCCGCGGGGTTTTCATTGCGGGTCTGTTCCCAGAAGCCCTTGCAGCAGAGGGTCTTGGCCTTGAAAAAGTTGATGATGAGGCTGTCGGGATTCTCGGTGAGGAGCTTGTCGAGGTCGGAGAGGGCGCCGTCGAAGCGAAGGGCGAGCAGTCGGACCTTGGCCCGGGCGAAGAGGATCTCCTCCCGGATCCAGGCGGTCTCGGGAAGGACGAGGGCCTTGGACAGTCCCGTCTCCGCCTTGTCGAGGTCCTGCTGGTGGATGCCCTGGAATCCGAGGAGGGCCTCGCGGAAGTCCTGGGCGGACGATTCGCCCCACACGCGTGCCTTCCGGGCACGGGCCATGTGGGTCTCGAAGCGCTTCCGGGCCTTCTTCATGGCCCCGGTCTCCCGGGGGATGCCGTGGAAGCGGAACGTGTCGGCCGACACGGAGTAGGCGGGAAAGGGCTGGAGGTAGAGATACTCGACGAAGCCGGCCATGCCCTCCATGAGGTCCGCCTGGGCCACGTCGGCGTCGGTCTGACGGGAGGCGGCGTAGAGCCGCCCGGCCTCCTCCGTCTTGCCCGCACAATCCTTGAGCCAGGCCTTGAGGGCGAGCCAGGTGGCGCGGGAAGCCGCGTCCGGGGCCACCGTGGCCTCGAAACGCTCCACGGGGCGCCACAGCTCCTCGAGGCGGGCCTGCCGCTCCTTTTCGATTTCCTCCTCGCCCCTTCGCCTGTGGCGCTTGAGCGCGCGCACGACGTCGGCGAGCTCGGCGTTGGCGGACCGGAGCACGATGGAAACGAGGCGGCCCTTGTCCAGGGCTCTCTCGGCGTGGGCCGCTTCGGCTTCCGCCTCGTGCCGGCGATTCTCCTCGACCTGCGCCCGCGCGGCTTCCGCCTCGGCGTGGGCCCGGGCTTCCCGTGCCGAGGCGCGGGAGGCCCTCTCCCGGGCCTGGGCCTCGGAGGCGCGCGCCGCGCTCGCCTCGGCGCGGGCCAGGAGGATCCACACGACGGCGCTCGAGAAGACGAGGAGGAACGCCGCCACCGCCGCGCCGACGCTTCCCGCGGGGTGGCGCTGGACGAGGCGCGCGAACCGGGAAAGGAGCCCGTAGGGGTGGACGGAAACCAGCCGGTGGTCCAGAAACGCCCGCACGTCCTCCGCCATGGCCTCGACGGCGCCGTAGCGGTCCGCGGGATCCTTGGCCATGGCCTGCAGGCAGATGGATTCGAGCTCGGCGGGGATGCTCCGCTCGGGGGCTCGTTTTCGCGGGGGCACGACGTCGCCTTCCACTGCCATCATCATCACGTTGACCGTGGTGGGCCCGGCGTACGGCGGCTCGAGCGTGAGCATCCGGTAAAGGATCCCGCCCAGGGCGAAGATGTCCGAGCGGTGGTCCACCTCCCCGATCCGGCCGTCGGCCTGCTCGGGGGGCATGTAGGCCGGCGTGCCGAGGACGTCCCCGTCGACGGTGAGCCGGTTTCCCGGGTCCTCCGACTCCTGATCCTCCTGATGCGGCTTCGCCGCATACTGATTTCCCTGATCGAACGCGGGCCGATCCTCACGCGATTCACGTTCTCCTGGTCTTTTGGAAAGCGGATCAGGTGGATCAGGCTTCATATGCACCCTAGCGAGTCCCCAGTCCAGGACGAGGACTTCGCCGAACTCGCCGACCATGACGTTCTCGGGCTTGAGGTCGCGGTGGATGACGCCGCGGTCGTGGGCGAAGGCGACGGCGTCGCAGACCTTGAGGAAGATCTCCAGCCGTTTCGAGAGGGTGACGGTCCTGCGCGTCTCCTCGTCGCCGTCGGCGAGGTTGATGAGGAGTTCCTCGAGGGATCGGCCCTTGACGAGTTTCATGGTGAAGTAGACCCGGCTCTCCTCGTCGAGCCCGAGTTCGTGGACCGGGACGATGTTGGGGTGTTCGAGCTGGCCGGTCACCTGGGCTTCGGAAACGAACCGCTCCACGCGGTCGCGGTCCGATCCGCCCAGGATGACCTTCTGGGCCACGGGGCGGCCGATGTCGTTGTCCACGATCTTGCAGATGGCCCCCATGCCCCCGCGGGCGATCTCGCCGAGATGGCAGTAGCGGTTGGAGGAAGCGGGTCCCCGGATCTCGGGGCTTCCCGCATCGGCGAAGGCGACGCGCGTGAATCCGCGGATGCCCAGTCGCGTGCGGAGGCGGGTGATGACCGAGTCGTTTTCGTCGTCGGTTTCGGGGGAGACGGTCTCGGGGACGGCGGTCGCTTCGTCGGCGCCGTGGGAGAGGAGCGTCTCCCCTTCCTGATCGATGAGGACCTCCTCGGCCGGCGGGTCCTCGTCCGCAGGCTCGGGCGGGGCGGGTTTGCCGTCGAGCGTTTCCTGGGCGTCCGGATCGATCGGCGCGCGGTCGTCCATGGTTCGGGACCTCCGGTGTGGCGGACACCCTATCAGGCTTTCCGGGAGTGGGCAAGGAGGGCTAGAGGCGCTGGGCGGGCGGCGGGGGCGGGGGTTCGAACGCCACGTCGAAGCGCTTGCTGACCAGGTTCGCCGAGATCCGGAAACGCGCGATGGACTACGGGATCCCTCAGAACACCCTGAACGACCCGAGCGTTCGTCCCGCCGGGGAGACGGTGTGGACGGCGCAGGCGATGCACGGGTCGAAGGAGCGCACCACGCGGGCGGGCTCGAGGGGATTTTTCGGATCGGCCACGGGGCAGCCGAGCAGGGCCTGCTCGATGGGGCCGAGCCGCTCCTTGTCGTCCCGGGGGCTGGCGTTCCATGTCGTGGGGACCACGCACTGGTAGCGGTCGATCTTCTTCTTCTTGATCGTGATCCAGTGCCCCAGCGCGCCGCGGGGCGCCTCGGTGAGCCCCATCCCCTCGGAAGCCTCCGGGATCTCGTAGGCGGTATGGACGGGCTTTCCCGCCTTGAGCTGCAGGGCCCACGCGGCGCAGCGGTCGGCGACGACCTTGCATTCCAGCGCGCGGGCAGCGTGCCGTCCCAGCGTGGAGAAGAGGGCGGAAACGCCCGCGTTGTAGCGCTTGAGCACCTTGTTCACCAGATCGGAGATCGTCCGGCTCGCGCCCGTCACGTGGGCGACGCCGATGCGCGCCAGCGGCCCCACCTCGACGACCTTGTCGTCGTAGCGCGGGGCTTTCAGCCAGCTGTACGCGCCCTTCTTGTGGACGTCGGCCTCGGTCTCGCCCTCGGAGGGATGGAGGCCGCTGGGCGAGCCGTAGCGGGAGTGCTTCACGTACTCGCGGATCTTGTCCGGGGAGAAGGCCTGGGCCTTGCCGTCGAGGTAGACGCCGGGAGGCAGGAGTTTCTCCTTGCCCTCGGCGTCCTCGGCGAAGGTGCCGTAGGCCAGCAGGTTCCCGCAGCCGCGGCCGATCTTGAAATAGTCGGGGAACGCGTCGGCCACGTAGCAGACGTCGGGAATGTAGACCCGGTCGATGAACTCACGCATCTCGTCGATCAGCGAGGCGTAGGAGGCCACCTTGTCGGCGGTGACCCGCTCCGAGGCCCCGCCCGGGAAGATGGCGATGGCGTGCGGCATCTTGCCGCCCCAGAGGCAGAGCGCCTCGTGGGCCTTGCGGCGCATCTCCAGCGCTTCCACGTAGTGGGCGATGGCCGCCAGGTTCAGATCGGTGTCCTCGATGTAGGCGCCCTCGTAGCGGGGCAGGAAGGGCGCGGCCGCGGTGGCCCGCCCCGTGCCCACCTGCGCCTTCACCCACGCCTTCACCTTGAGCAGCTTCGGGTCCGAGCCCTTGTAGGCCAGGATCTTGGTGATGTCCACGAAGTCCAGGGCGGCCAGGTGGTAGAAGTGGAGGATGTGGGACTGGATGTAGTTCGCCCCCAGCATGAGGTTGCGGATCAGCCGTCCGTTCTCGGGCGGCGTGACCCCCAGCGCGTCGTCGAGGTTCAGCGCCGAGGCCTGGGCGTGGCTCGCCGGACACACCCCGCAGATCCTCTGCGTGATCTGGTTCGCGTCCACCGGGTGGCGGCCCTTCAGAAGGTTCTCGAAGCCGCGGAACATCTCTCCCGCGCTCCGGGCGTCTGTGACCTTCCCGTTCTCCACCGTCACGTCTATCCTCAGATGGCCCTCGATCCGCGTGATCGGGTCGATGGTGATCGTCTCGGCCATGATCGTCTCCTTTCACGTTGCGTGCGGGCGTTCTCCAACCTCTCCGGAAACGGCGTCACGACGCCTTGGATTTCTTCCTCGCCGCGTCGGCGTGCGGACCCGTCCAGGGGATGTCCCGCGTCATCTCCTCGGGAAGCTTCACGTAGATCCCGTCCCCGTCGTGGTCCGGAAACGTCGGTTCCGTGCAGCCGATGCAGGGTCCCCCGCTCTGCACGCACCAGTTCACGCCCCCGTTCCACGAGCGGATCGACGCGTCGCAGAAGGCCATCGGCCCCTTGCACCCGAGCTCGAACAGGCAGCCCTCGTCCCCGAAGTCCTTCGCGAAGACGCCCTCGGCGAAATAGGAGCGACGCTCGCACGTCTCGTGGATCGTCTTGCCGAAGAACATCGTGGGACGCTTGAAATCGTCCAGCTCCGGAATGCCGAACAGAAGCACGTGGGCGATCGTCCCCACCACCCAGTCGGGATGCGAGGGGCATCCGGGAATGTTGATCAGCGTGGCCTCGGGCAGGATCTTCGAGACCGGCTTGGCCCCGGTCGGGTTGCCCCGCGCCGCCGGAATGCCGCCGAAGGTCGCACAGGCCCCCACCGCCATCACCAGCTTCGCCTTCGGCCCCAGCCTCTTCATCCAGGTCTCCATCGTCACCGGCTCGCCGTTCTCCACGCCGATCGAGCAGGCGTGCGCGTGATCGCCCGTCGGAATGGACCCCTCCACCACCAGCACGAACTCGCCGGGCTTCCGCCCTTCCACGCGATCCAGAAGATCCATCGCCACCTCCCCCGTCCCGCCCATCACGGTCTGGTGGAACTCGAGATGGATGGACTCCGTGAGCACCTCCACGATGTCGGGCGACTCCGTGTTGAGCAGCGAGACCGAGCAGCCCGAGCACGACTGCCCCTGCAGCCAGATCACCGGAAGCGTGTCCGTCCTCCCCTTCTCTTCGAGCGCCACCTGGATGGGTTCGGGCAAGCCGGCGGGCTCGGGCGCCTCCTTGCGCTCCCCCCCGCCCTGACAGCCCAGGATGCCCGGGACGGCCGCCGCGGTGGCCGTGCATCCCAGGAGCTCGAGGAACCTTCGACGCGTGAGATCCATGGCGCCACCTCCTTCGTGTTCGATCAAAAGCCGACAAATCCGATGATTTCAGTGGTTTTCTACCTCTCATTTTCCCTTTTGAGGCCCGCTGGAAATACTCGAAAATACGAAAAGGAAACTTCGAGTTTCTCGAAGAATGAAAGGTGCCGGATCGCACCGTTATTCCCGATGTGATATAACGAGGGATATGGAAAACCTGAATTATCATCACCTTTTATACTTCTGGACCGTGGCCTCGGAAGGGACGATCGCCCAAGCCTCCAAGAAGCTCTTCCTGGCCCCCCAGACGATCAGCGGACAGATTCGCAAGCTGGAGCAGAACCTCGGGGTGAAGCTCTTCCGCCGCTCGGGGCGGCGCATCGTCCTCACCGACGACGGGCGCCGCGTCTTAGACTACGCGGACAGCATCTTCTCCCTCGGGCGGGAGCTGGAGGAGGACATCCGGGGGGGGGGCCGTTCGGGCAAGCTGATCCTTCGCGTGGGCGTGGGTCCCATGGTCCACAAGCTGATCGCCTTCCGGCTTCTGGAGCCGGTTTTCCAGTTGGATCAGGAGGTGCGAATCCTGGCGTCGGGAGACGGCCGGGAGGAGCTTCTGGACCGGCTGGAGAATCACGGCCTGGACATGATCCTTTGCGACGCGCCGATTCCCTCCCACATCCAGGTCCATGCCTTCAACCACTTTCTCGGCGAGTGCCCCATGGTCTTCATGGGGGTGCCCAAGCTCGCGCGTTCCCTGAGGCCGGGGTTTCCCGGTTCCCTGGAGGGGGCGCCGGTCCTCCTTCCCCAGGAGAGGACGGTGCTTCGGACCTCGCTCGATCGGTGGATCGACGCGAAGAAGGTGGTGCCCGAGGTCCGGGGGGAATTCTCGGACACGTCCCTGTTGAAGGCCGTCGGCCAGGCGGGCGTCGGGATCTTCGCGGTGCCCCGGGTGATCGAGAAGGAGGTCCGCCGGCAGTACGGGGTGGAGCGGGTGGGCGTTCTCGACGGTGTGCGCGAGACGTTCTACGCCATCTCTCCCGAGCGCAGGATCCATCATCCCGCCGTGGTGGTGATCACGCAGACCGCGCGCGAGCGTCTTCTCAGCAAGACGGCCTAGCTGCCGCTCAGAACGTCACCTCCACGCCGAGGGTGGGCAGCAGGGGAAAGAGGGGCTCTTCCTTCCTTTCGTAGACCGTGGTCCCGTTCTGCTCCTTCTCCTCGAAGGAGATCTCGTGCACGTTCTTCCGGTCGTAGAGGTTGAGGATCTGCAGGTAGACCCGGATCTCGGTTCCCTCCACGGCGAAGGTCCTGGCGACGCGGACGTCGAGGCTGTGGTACGGGGGGAGGCGCGCGGCGTTCCGCGGCCCGTAGCGCTTCACGCCGCCCTCGTACCAGGCGCGCGTGTACGGTTCACCGGAGTGGACCCGCCATCCCGCGTAGATCGTCCAGCCGGCGCCGGGGCGAAGGCTCAACCCCGCGCGGAAGTCGTGCCGCCGGTCGTGGTCTCCGAAGTATTCCCTGCCGCCGAGGATCTCCTTGCTGACGGACAGCGCGTAGGCGAGGTGGAGGCGCGCGTCCCCGAAGCCCTTGTCCACGAAGATCTCGGCGCCGGCCGCCCATCCCGCGTCCTTGGGCTGGTACCGCTGGCTCGCGCGACCCAGGTCCTTCACGAAGCCGGTCAGGTCGTCCATCTCCTTGTAGTAGACGTCGACGCCGGCGTGGAGGGAGAGGGCGTCGCTTTCCCAGCGGGCCGCGGCCACCGCGTGGAGCGCCTTCTCGGGCTTCCGCGTCCCTTCCACGGCCGCTTCCACGGGAACATGCAAGGGATCCACGGGCTGGTGGTAGACGCCGCCGGCCGCGTGGAAGCGCCAGCCGGGGGCGGGCGTCCAGATCAGCGCGGCCCGGGGCGCCGCATGCCAGAGCCGCGTCGAGGTGAGGTGGATCAGCCTCGCGCCGGCGCGAAGGGCCAGCGCCTCGGCGACGGTCCAGGTTGCGGAGGCGAACGCCTTCAGCGAGACGCCCTTCTCGTCGGCGTCGATGTCGAGACCGCGCGCCGCTTCCACGTAGCGGTACCGCCCCCGCATCCAGCGAAGCTCCGCCCCCGCCTCGAGGCGGAGGGGGCCGGATCCGTCCGCGGAGACGACGGACTTGATCCCGCTGGTCCCCAGGTTCCTCTCGTCGAGGTCGGCGAGGCCCTCCTCCCGCCGGCGCCGCGCGGCTCCCGCGAAGAGCCAGGCCTCCAGCGTGACGGTCTCCTCGATGTCCCGTCGCCAGTGGACCCAGTTCAGGTTGTTGTCATACCGGGAGTGCACGTCGTCCTGATCGCCCGGCTCGTCGATCCGGTTCACGTCCCCCGCCCAGAGGATGTTGAGGGACATGCGCTCGGCCGGTGAGATGCGCGGGGAGAACTTCAGCAGCACGTCGCCGTAGTGCGGGACGAAGGACTCCTCGGACTGCATCATCGACATCAAAAGGCCGATGTACCCCGCGCGGAAGGAGGCGAGAAGGGGCGCCCCGCTCACCAGAAGGTGGGCGTTCAAGAGATCGACGCCGGCGTTCACCTCGATCCGTTCCGCGGGCTCCTTCAGATCCACGTCCAGGACCGCGGACAGCTTGTCCCCGTACCTGGCTGAAAAGCCGCCCGGCAGAAGCGTCGCGCGCGAGACGGTCAGGAGGTCGATCACGGACAGCGCGCCCCCGTAATCCTGCAGGTGATAGGGCTCGTAGAGCGCCATCCCGTCCAGAAGCACCAGCGTCTCGTCCGGGTCCCCGCCGCGCACGCTGAAGCGCGTGTTGTAGTCGCCCCCCGCCACTCCCGGACGGCTCTCCACCGCCCGGAACAGGTCGTTGTCGATCAGCGGCATCGCTTCCGCCTCGGCCGCGAGCACGACCTTCCCGGCGAGAGCCGTGTCGACCACCGTGCGTTTCGGCGTGACGACCACCTCCTCGAACGACACCGCGGCGTTTTCCTCCTCCTTCTCCTCCTTTTCGGCGGCGTCCGGCGCTCCGGCCGCCGGCGGGGACGCGCTTCCGCCTTCCGCGGCGGCAAGGGGAAGCGCCGCGCCCAGCAGGCAGACGAGGGCGATCGCGGCCGTCCTTCCGAAGGCCGGAAGTCGAAAGCCGAAGGGGGAAAGACACGGGGCGAAGCGGAGTGCCGATGAACCTCGGGCGCCACGGCAACGGTGCTCCGCCCCTTTGCCCTTCGAGATGGAATGCTGGACTTTCGACGTCATGCGTTTTCTTCTCTGTGCCCTCTGTGTTCTCTGTGAGTAGAAGCCGTGCCCCAAAGAAGCAAAAGGCATGCCGTCGATGTGGCCGCCGGGAGGCCGCCCCTGCGGCGGAAGGCGTGCCGGCGCGCGCGCGATTCTGTACAGCGGGGCCCCGGAACTGTCGCATCGGCGTCCGGCGTTTCGAGGCCGTGCGCCCTTCCCCGCCCGCGTCACGTCCCGAGGATCCCGTATACTTTCGCGCGCAGCGTCTCCAGGACGTAGGGTTTCTGGAGGAAGCCCGCCAGGCCCTTGCCGGCGAACCGCTGGACCGCGTCCTGCTCGTTGTATCCGCTGGAGAGCAGGACGGGCACGTCCTTGCGGACGCGCCGCATCTCCCGGAAGCAGTCGTGTCCGTCCAAGCCCGGCATGGTGAGGTCCAGAATGACCAGGTCGACCTCGTCGGACCGGCGCCGGTAGATCTCGAGGGCCTGCTCGCCGTCCTCCGCGAGCAGGACGGTGAAGCCCATGGAGCGGAGCATGAGCCGCGTCACGTCCCGCACCGCTTCCTCGTCGTCTGCGAGGAGGATCGTGCCCTGTCCCACCCAGCGCGTTTCCGCCTCGGAGGCGCCTTGCCGTGCATGGGCGTCCTCCTCGCCCTCGAGGGCAGGAAAGAGGACCTTGAACGTGGTGCCCTTTCCCGGTTCGCTGTAGACCTTGGCCGTGCCGCCGTGGCTTCGGAGGATGCCCAGCACGGCCGCCAGGCCGAGCCCCCTTCCCGTGAACTTGGTGGTGAAGAAGGGATCGAAGATCTTCTCCTTCGTCTCCTCGTCCATGCCCTCGCCGTTGTCCGCGACCTCGACGAAGACGTACCGTCCTTCGGGCAGGTCCTCGTCCAGGTAGCTCTCCCGCAGGTAGGCGCGGTCGCAGTCCATGGCGCCCGCGGAGAGGGAGATGACGCCCGGGCGGTCCCCGAGGGCCTCCGAGGCGTTCGTGATGAGATTCATCAGGACCTGGCGGACCTGCGTGGCGTCGGCATGGATGCAGGGGATGTCTTTCTCGAAGTCGAACTTGAGAGCCGCCTTCTTGGAGATGGAGATCTCCACCAGGTGGCTCATCTCCTCCACCAGGTCCGGGATGTGCACCCTCTCGAGCACGAAGCGGCCCTTGCCGGAATAGGCGAGGAGCTGGCGGCAGAGGTCCGCGGCCCGCCAGGAGGCGTTCTTGATCTCCTGGAGGAAGGACGTGGCCGGCGAGGCCGGGGAGATCTCGGTGAGCGCCAGGTCGGCGTTGCCGAGCACGCCCATGAGGAGATTGTTGAAGTCGTGGGCGATGCCCCCGGCGAGGACGCCCAGGCTTTCCAGCTTCTGGGCGTGGCGCAGCTGGGCTTCCAGCTCCCGCCGTTCCTCCTCCGCGCGCCGGCGGTCGGTCACGTCCTTCACGTGCTCGATGACGCCGTGGAGCTCCCCCGCCTCGTCCCGGAGGGGGTAGGCCGTGAGCTCGATCCATCCCTTCGGAGCCTCGCCGGCAGGATAGGGAACGAGCGTGGTCTCGGGGACCCCGCTGGCCATCGTCTTCAGCGTCGGGCACCAGGGGCAGGGCGAGGACCGGTGCTGGTAGACCGCGTAGCACTTCTTCCCGCAAAGCGGCATGGCTTCCCGGTACTTGCGCTCCATCCAGGGATTGACCTGGACGATGTTGAGGTCGCGGTCCAGGACGCTGAGCCCGTCCTGGATGGCGTCGAAGACGTTCTTGAGGAAGCGGCGGCCCTCCTCCAGCGCCCTCTCGGCCTCCTTCCGCTCCGTCACGTCGCGGGCCGCGGCGAGCATCGCTTCCGGCTTTCCGGACCCGTCCCGGATCAGGGTGTTGTGCATCCGCGTCGGAAAGAGCGATCCGTCGCGCCGGCGGTGCCAGATCTCGCCGCGGAAGGATCCCTCTTCCCGGATGGCGCGGTTCGCTTCCCCGACGGCCTCCATCTGCTCGTCCGTGTGGAAGACCGACAGCGGCCGGCCGATCAGCTCCTCCGCCTCGAATCCGTGCATCCGGGCCATCGCGGGGTTGACGAACAGGAGCACCCCCTCGAGGTCCGAGACGGCGACGCCTTCCGAGGACTGTTCCACGGCGGAGAGCAGCAGCCGGATCCGCTCCTCGCGGCGCCTCTGCTCCGTGACGTCCCTCAGCGCGACGACCCGCAGCTTCGTCTCCCCGTAGTCGAGGAGCTTCGGCCGGATCTCGACGGGGAAGCGCGTCCCGTCCTTGTGCAGGGCGACGATCTCGTAGGGCTCCTCCGAGCCCGCCGCGATGCGCTCGACGGCGATCGCGCGGGATTCCGGCGCGATGAGCTCGAACATGTCCATGCCGACGATCTCCTCGAGCGTGTACCCGCTCTTTTCGCAGAAGACGCGGTTGGCCTCGAGGATGCGTTTCCCGTCGTTGACGCTCACGCCCTCGAAGGAGGCCAGGGAAAGGAGGTTGTACCGCTTTTCGGCGATCCGGCGGGCTTCTTCGGCGGCCTGACGGGCTTGTTCCAGTTCGCGGACGTGTTTCCGGAGAGAATCCGCCTCGTGTTCGGACTCCGTGCTTTCGCTGTCCCCCTGCATGCGCCCTCCGCTTCGTCGGGGATATCTGATCCTACCTCGGAAAGGCCGGAGAAACCAAAGAATTCCGGGTGGAGAACCCCCGGCTTCCTTCCGGTCCGGGGATTTGATTTTCTCTCCCGATCGTGATAGGAGTTGACGAACCGGCAACAACACTCTTTGTCCCAGGAGGACCGAACGATGGAACACGAACTGGAGAACCTGGACCCGGCCCTGGAAGCGCCGCTCAAGATCGCCCGGAAGGTCGCCGAGAAGCATGGATACGCGCTGAACCCCGACCCGACGCAGCTGCGCCGTCTGCTCAAGCAGCTGGCCGACAACAAGGCGAACTTCGGCCGCTATTTCTGCCCCTGCAAGCAGCACTACCCCCTGCAGCCCGACAACGACCCGGTCTGCCCCTGCTCCACCTTCCACGAGGAAATCAAGCAGCAGGGGAACTGCGTCTGCCACCTCTTCTTCGATCCGGAGGCGGCGGAGCGCGCCCGGCAGAGACCGGGGCTTCTGGCGAACGTCACGTGCCCCGGGTGAGCGTCCAAGATTCCGCGGGCGACGTTGACGCTCGCACTGAACAAACTCCTCACGGTTTCGGATCCCCGGATCCTGGTGGGTCACGGCAGCGCCGACGACGCGGGCGTCCTGCAGATCGACGAATCGCTGGCGCTGGTGAACACGGTCGACCTCCTGGCCCCCATCGTGGACGACGCCTACGACTTCGGGTACATCGCGGCCGTGAACTGCCTGTCCGACATCTACGCCATGGGCGGCGATCCCCTGGTGGCCCTCAACGTCGTGGGATGGCCCCCGGGCATGGATCCGGAGATCCTCGGCGACGTCTTGAAGGGGAGCCAGGAGGCCGTCCTCGAGGCGGGGGCCTTCGTGCTCGGCGGCCACACGTTCCAGGACGATGAAATCCGTTACGGCCTGGCCGTCACCGGACGCATCGATCCGCGCAAGATCTTCTCCAATGCAGGTGCGAAGGTGGGGGACGATCTCGTCCTCACCAAGCCCCTGGGCACCGGCACCGTCGTCTCCTGCACGATCTCGAGAGGCGCCGCCCCGCCGGGCATGTTCCAGGAGACCCTCGACGTCATGAAGACCTCCAACGGTTCGGCGTCGAGGGCGATGCGGAAATTCGACGCGCACGCCTGCACCGACGTCACCGGCTTCGGGTTCCTGGGCCACAGCTGGGAGCTGGCCCAGGGAAGCGAGGTGGGGCTGGAGTTCTCCGCGAAGGCGCTTCCCACGTTCCCCGGCGTCCGCGACCTCATCCGGGAGGGCATCGTCGACGGAAGCCACAAGATGAACATGAACTCGTTCCAGCAGGGCGTCCGCCTCGAAAGCGGCGATCCGCTGGACGAGACGATGCTCTACAGCTCCGAGACCTCCGGGGGGCTGATCATCGCCGTCGACCCCGGCGACACGGAGGCGATGCTGGACGCTTTGAAGGAGGAGGGGCTGGAAAAAGCGGCCCTCGTCGGCAAGGTCGTGGACGACCACCCCGGCGTCGTCCGCCTGCTGCCCTAGTCGTCTTTCGCGGCCGGGATGGAAGATTTGAGTCATCCATGAGCCTTGGACTCTCCAGGAAGCCATGAAAACTTGGAGGGCGAGCCTCTCCTCCTTCGCTTGCAGGTGGTTGCGAGAGCTACGGAGGACCCTACGTAGCCCTTGCAAGAGCCGATCGGCGTAGTACGGGCTGGCGAGCCATGGTT
>Ga0180434_10000195_pt1 | contig 94028 bp, 166 predicted proteins | sample SS_ome_7_FD_132453 | JGI IMG/M metagenome (GOLD analysis project Ga0180434, IMG submission 132453) | Hypersaline lake sediment archaeal communities from the Salton Sea, California, USA - SS_1_D_2 metaG | ecosystem: Environmental > Aquatic > Non-marine Saline and Alkaline > Hypersaline >... | reverse complement strand
GCGAGGGCGGCAGCGACGATCGGATCTTCAAGGCCAATCCCGGGAACCTCCACGAAGATCCCTTCGGCGTCGGGGACTGGGTGCGTGAGATCGGACACGCTCCAATTGGCCACTTCCGTGCTGTCGAGGCAGGCGCCGCGATCATCGACTGGGAGACCGGCGAAAAGTGGGCTGTGACCGGCGGGCTTGATGGCTTCCGCGAGGTCGCCCCGCCGGCGGAGAAGGCCAGCGCGCTGGGTGCGCTCAAGGCCGGAGACTGGGTGCGCGTGTTCAGGGGCAAGTTCGACGGTCAGGAGGGCGAGATCACCATGCGCATGCCCGACGGCCGCTGGTTCGTGAAAACGCTCACGGGCGCAGCCTTTCGCCGTGGCAGCGATCTCATGCGCGTCGAGGCCCCTGTCTTCGAGGTCGGCCAGTTCGTCCGATCGGCGCGGGAAAAGTTCGAGGTCGTGGGGCGTAAGTGGCGCGAGGACGGCGTGTGCATCTATTTTCTCGACAACGAGCACGAGCGTTTCTGGGGCCAGGCCAAAGACCTGCGCGCGATCGAGGACGCGCCCCCCGAGGACGAGCACGCCTTCGAACTGGGCGATCTGGTCGTGCACGAAGGCCGCGTTCGTCAGGTGGTCGTCGTGTCCCACGACACATGCGGCCTGGGCGACATCGGCGCCGACGCGTGCACCCCATACGACGCCGTGCCAGGCCGTGAACTGGTGCTGCACCGAAAGCGGCAGCAGTTTGAGGTCGGAGACTACGTGCAGTGCTTCAACCAGGGCGGGTCGCACCGGGTGCGCAGCGGCGTGATCCGCGAGATTGACGGTGGCATGCTTCTGGTGGCTCTCGCCGACGGACAAGATCCGAAGGTCTTCTGGTACACCGTCAGCGAGATGGAGCACGCTGTCCGCCCCCTCCGCACCTGCGGAGGCGACGACGAGCACCCGCCCTGCCCCTACCTGTGCCGGCCCGAGGGGACTGGCGCCAAGTGTCTCGGGCTGACGCTCGAGCAGCGGACCGGGCCCGTGCTGCGGTGCTCGGTGGGTGACGAGGGCCAAACCGGGGTGCAGTGGCAGGACCGGTGCAAGCGGGGCTACGACTGGGCCATGCGCAACGGGAAGGAGCGATCGGAATGAGACTCTGCAGCTGTGGGGCGCACGCAACCACGATCATCAAAGACCGCCACTACTGCGCGCAGTGCGCGTCGGACAAGCTCTCGGCCAAGACCGGCTGGGCCGTGATGCTCAACCCCAAGGTGATCAAGCGCTGGATCATCGGGGAGGGATTGGAGAGCTACGAGGTCGTGGAGCGTGAGGGCACACTCGACCATCCCGACGACCACCCTGATGATCAGGTGTTCTGGCCCATCAACGGCGAGGACGCAGCAGAGTGCCACTACGCGACGCGTGAGGAGGCCGTTGCTGCCGCAGTCAGCTGGATCGACGCGGACCTCACGTACAATCGCGGCCTGATCGCGTCCTGCGAGCGCAAGATCAAGTGGCTCGAGGCAGCGCGCAAGAGGCTGGTGGAGGAGCAAGGATGACACGCAAGGCTGCCTATTGCGCCAGGTGCGAAAACGCGATCGCGGCCAAGCGCGTGCCGATGTGGATCATCACCGCGGACGGGGACGTGCGGACCACGATCGCGGAGGTAGACCCGGAGGACGAGTGCTCGGTGCGCTGCACCCAGACCGATCTCTGGTACGAGATGGGGTTTCGCGCTTTCGCCTCAAGAGAGGGCGCGTTCGAGCAGGCCATCGACAACCAACGCACCATCCTGAGCGAGAGCCGGGCGGCCATCGCACGCATAACGCGATCGGTCGAGCGCGCAGAGGCCGAAATCGATCGGCTTGTAGCAGAAAGGGACGCGGAATGAGATCGTACCGCTTCGTGATCGAGGAGCGTGAGGGCATGCGCGTGGTCTATGAGTTCGCGACCCAGACCGTGCACGAGGCCCGCGACGAGGCGCAGCGTCTGTGGGACGCGGCCAAGCGCGTCGAGTCCTGCGAGCTGTTGGCCGTCGTGTCGTGGTCGCCGGAGGAGTGATGGCTGACTACGCGATCTGGGACGAGGAGGAGAACTGATGCCCCCGCGCAAGGGACGCCCCCCGCACGACAGCCTCAAGCGCCGGGTCGTCGTGTCCCGATGTCGGGGCTGCCCGCTCAGGCAGGCGACCTTCGCGCGCGCCTGGTGCAGGCACCCAGCGGGCCCGGGGAAGATCCCCCTACACGGGTCCTCGGGCGATTGCCCTTTACTCGAAGCGCCGTTCACGATAATGTTGGAGCCGGCCATCGTGGCCGGCGGGGCCTTGGAGGAGACCAATGACGGAGAGACCTGATCGAGAGGCGTTGGAGACGATCCGGGAGTGGTGCCGGACAGAGTGCGGGGCTGGGCGGGAGAGGTTCTTTGCCCCGGGCGGCCGTTGGAGCCGTTTTGGCGCTGCGGCACGGTGGCTCGAGGAACGTGGTGTCGTGCAGCAGCAGGACTTTCGCACGTGGAAGTTGATCGACCCCGACGCGCTGGATCGCCTGATCGATGGTGGCACCCTCGACGCGAAGTTCAAGGTCGGCGAGTGCGTCATCGTCAGTTGCCCGAGTGACCGCGCCGAGTGGCCCTCCTGGACTGACCACATGGACGTATTCGACGGCCAGACCTGCGAGATCCTGTCCAGGGCGTGGAGTGACAACCATCGGACCTGGAACTACTACGTGGCTGCGGGTGACAACCGCTGCTACGCCCGTGAGAGCTGGCTGACGCCGGCCACGGACAAGAAGCCCCCGCGGTACCAGGTAGGCGACCGCGTGAAGACGTACCACCATAGCTCGGGGACGGTGGCAGAGCTGGACGAGGGCGGGTACCCCGTGGTGCTCTTCGACGGGGGCGGCAAGGAGGCATACCTGCCGGGCGACCTCGACCCCGAGCCCATCGTCAAGGGCGACTGGGTGCGTGTGTTCAAGCCGGACGATGTGTCGGGCCACCAGTCTTCAGCCGTGCGAGTGTGGAGCGGCCTTGCGGGCCGGGTGCTGCAGGCTACCCGTTGGGATGGGAGTAGTGGGTGGACTGTCGACGCGGAGCACACTGAGCGTGGAGGAGGTCTCCGCATTGACGAGCGATGGCTCCAGAAGGTCGCCGGCCCGGCGCGATCGAACGAGAAGGAGAAGAGCAAGATGAAGTTCAAGCATGGCGAGCACGTTCGGGTAATCGGCGCCGACCATAGCGACCTGACCCTGGGTGACGTCGTGGAGGTGGAGGACGTTAGCGCCTTCAACAGCATCCAAGTAAGCGGCAGCATGAGATGGTACAGTGTGAGTCGCTTCGAGCACTACGCGTCCGAAGACGACGAGATCCTAGCAACCAACCCCCGAGAGGGGGAGAAAGAGGAGAGTACGATGGAGAAGATCACGAGGGCAGCGAAGCAGAGCACGAGGCAGTTGGCAGAGGCCGCGAAGGACGGCGTGAAGATCGCCGGCGCGCAGAAGGTCGCCCACGGCGTGCGGGACCTCATCAAGTCCCAGGCGGGCGACGCCTACCCGGAGTTCTTCTCGACGCCGCTCGGGCAGAAGGTCGAGATCCCGCTCCTGATCACGATGCTCCACATCGCCGCCAACGCCTTTCACGAGACCGTCCCGCACGCCAGGGGCGTCCAGGCCGCGTGCAGCTACGCCATGACCGGCGAGGCCGCGCAGCTGTCCGCCGAGGTCCTGGGCCAACTGGAGCCCCTCTTCGCCAAGGTGGCCATGCTGGCGCCGAAGGCAGCCTCTGAGGGGGGCGAGGGCATCGGACTGTGAGCGACGCCCTGACCGAGAAGCTGCACGACGAGCTGCGCAAGGAGCCGAACCCGGTGACGCGTCTCATCCTCGAGGGCGAGGCGCATCCTGGGGACGTGCTCACGGCGATGCGCGCGATCGTGCGGGTAACGTGTGAGGCTGGGCGGACTGGCCCGGACCAGCAGCTGCGCACGGCAGCGAAGTACCTCGCCAAGCGCTGGCGCCAGTTCGACCAGTCCTTCAGTCGCTTCGCAACGCGCGCGAGAGCCGTGCTGGGAGGGAACGATGAGGTGTGACGAGTGTCCCAAGGCCGAGCCCATCGGCTCCGGCCGCTACAGGTGCCCCTACGAGCCCGGCGAGGTCTGCGAGCCCTACGACGGGTGCACGCGCCTCGAGTCCGTGCGAGCCGACAAGCCCGAGCCCACGTGCCCGAAGTGCGGCGCCTCGCGCGAGGCAGTCGTGCTCCTGACACCCGCCGAGGGCTTCTGGCGTCCCGTCGAGGAGGGCCGGCCCTTCGAGTTTCGTCGCGAGAGCCCGTGGGACCTGCCCTTCGACGAGGCGGACCTGCGCTGCGAGCACTGCGGGTATCAGTGGCCTGTCGCGTCTGAGAAACTGGTGCTGCAGGACTGCGGGGCGGACAGTACCGTGTCGTTCGGCAACTGCAGAGGGGGCGCTACGACGCGCGACTGCGCGGCGAGCGGGCTCACGCCGGTCCACTGGGAGTCGCGCGCGTTCAGAGAGACCGTAGCTGCGGCGGTGCGGGGGGACGAAGATCTGACGTACCAGTGCGGGGGATGTAGCGCGATCGGCAAGACGACCAACTTTGAGCTGCCCGAGGGCTGGTTCAAGTCTGAGGACGGCCGCTTCTACTGCGCGAAGTGCAGGACGCTCCCATACTGGGAGCATCCGAACGTGAAGAGGCAGATGGAAGCAGATGAGCAGGAGTTCAAGGTCGGCCAGGGCGTACGCGTTCGTGCGGGCAACGCCTACGCGGGCGAGTTGGGTACGGTGACTCAGATTCATTGGGACCGGCAGACGCTTGTCTACGGCGTGCACTTCGGTGGGAGGGGCTGTTGCTACTCTGCCAGTGAGCTAGAGGCCTGCGCAGACATTGGAGCGTTCAACGCGCTTGAGGAGCCAGAGTTCAAGGCCGGTGATCTAGTGCGCGCGCCCCACGCACTGCTGCAGGGACTCCCGCTGACCGGGCGCGCGACCTCGGCCAAGCCCGAGAGGTCCGACATGGTCATGATCACCACTGACGGCGATGATCGCTACGGCGTGGTCGCGCGCGACGTCGAGCACTGGCCCCTCGAGAGGCTCGACCGCGTTCGGGTGGTCGATCTGAGCGAGGACAGGTTCAACCACGTCGGGTGCGTCACGGACGTGGGCCAGTTCGGAGCCTGGGTCGACTTCTCTCGCTATGACGAGGGCGACGACGAGGAGGAGTGGTTCGAGTTCAACCAGCTGGACAACGTGTCTGCCTTCGACGAGGGCGACGAGGAGGACGAGTCATGAGCTTCGAGGGCTACGTTCAGAGGATCTGCCGCCACGGGCATTACGACGAGATCGACGTCTACGCCTGGGACGGCAAAGACACCTGCCGGGAGTGCGGCGCCAAGTTCGCCTGGTCGCACACCGTTGACCAGACCAACGACGAGGGCGTGCCCTTCCCGGTGCGCAAGATCAGCGATGCTGTCGTCGAGACCTGCGAGTGCTGCGGGCGTGGCGGCGAGACGGCGCCGGCCATCTACGAGATCCCAAACGGTGACGTAGAGGCTGCGTTCCTTGCGCTGGCGCGCGGCGTGTCCCCCGACACGGTACTGTCGAGCACGAACAGGGCCATCCCCGAGGCGCGCAAGCTCTGGGCACAACACTGTGCAGGGAAGCTGGCGAGCAAGATGGCCGAGCACATCGACAAGTTCGTCATCGAGGCGAGCCTGGGGCTGACCGTGGACGAGATGAAGGAGGACCTCTCGGACGTGGGTGTCGACGTGGACCGCATGGTCGACGAGTGCGTCCGGATCGTGGCGGACATGGAGGCCAAGCAATGAAGGTCATCTTCCTCGACTTCGATGGCGTGATCAACAGCACCTCGTGGGTGCCGGATGCTGACGATCAGCCCCACTTGTCGATCCCGTGGTATGCGGCGGGGCTCGACCCCGACCTCGTGGCGCTGGTCAACGAGATCATCGAGCGCACGGGCGCCCAGGTCGTGGTCTCCTCCTCGTGGAGGCAGGGCGCGACGCTCGAATGGCTCCAGGAGGTACTCGAGGAGGTCGGCTTCCTGGGCGACGTGATCGGTGCGACACCCCGGATCTCGTACAACCAGCGTGCTTCGGAGATCCAAGCGTGGCTGGCCGGGCACGGTGAGGACGTCGAGCAGTTCGTGATCCTGGACGACTACGCCGACGCTGGGATCGAGGGCCACTTCGTCCAGACGATCCCTACTGTGGGTCTGACGCCCGAGGACGTCGAGGACGCTGTCACGATCCTGGGGGAACGATGAACCGCAAGAGGCTCGATCCAAATCTGGGCGGCTGTTGGTTCTGTTACATGGACGGCTGCGACGCCTTCTCCTGGGAGTGGGATGCGTGGATGCACTCTGATTGCCCCGCGGTGTTCTTGTGGGATGCGCTGCAGGCTGAGCGGGCAGCGAGAACGCGTCCCCAGAGGGAGGTCGCGCAAGAGCTGATTCGGGACGCAAGAGACGCGATCCAAGAGCTAGCCGAGTGGCGCTACGCCAAGGAGGCAACCAGATGAACCGCCTAGCGCTGCTGGTGCGAGAGCTGTGTGACCTGGGCGCGGGGCTGCTCTACTGGCTTATGCCTGAGTTCTCCAGGGAGCGTGACGTGCGCGAGCGCTACCACGACTTGACTCGAGCGTGGGAGTGTCGCGAGGTAGCGATCGAGAAGGCCCGCGCCGAGATCGCGCGCCAGCGCGAGATCAAGCGCCGCTTGGCCCAGAAGCTGGCCGAGTGCCGCAAGAGTCTGCAGGAGGATCTGCTGGTGGTGGGCCCGACAGCGTCTCTCGCCGCCTACGTCGTGCGCTACGAAGGCGAGTGCATCGGGATCGTGCAACTGTCCGAGGAAGGGTGTCACGTCGACGTAGCCGATGGCTTTGAGGGCCCGATGCCCGAGCGTGCGGCCGTGCGCGAGATCCTCGAGCGCCACATCGTCGGACCGCTAGTCGAGAAGGTCATCACGGCGCGCGAGAGGTGCACGCGATGACACAGATCGTATCAGGCCCCTCCCGGGCGGGCTGGCACCGCCTCGCGGACTACATCAGGTGCGCCCAGCGCGGCGCGTACAGGTGGCGCCTGCGCCTCGTCCCCGCTGTCGAGAAGATGGCCACGGGTTCGGGCACGGTGCTCCACGACGGGCTCGCGGCGTTCTACCAGAACAACAACCGGAATCGCGTCCTGGCCGAAGCGACGGCCGCGGCGGCGCCCAAGCGCCTCGCGCACTGCATCCCCAGGGGACTGGAGCTGTTGCAGCGCTACTTGGACCACTACGGCAACGACCGCAGCTTCGTTGTCCTGGCGACGGAGTACGAGGTCGAGGCCAAATTCGGTGGGCTGCCCTTGACGCGAAAGCTCGACCTGGTGTACAAGAGAAGTGGCCGAATCTGGATTATGGATCACAAGAGCGCAGCGCGTATCCCCGACCGTCTGCGAGGAGCGACCAAGGACTGGTCCCTCGCGACGCAGGAGCTGATTGGCCGTGCGACGCTGCCGACGCACTTCGGGCTGCCCTACGGCGGCTTCGTGCTCAACCTCATCGGCAGCGGGGACGCGCACGAGTTCCGGCGCCAGCCGATCAGGTTCCCTGAGCGCATGCTCGAGGAGATGCCGCGGTCGATCTGCTGGTACCTGCGCATGGTCGAGGCGCTCAAGGACGTTGACCCCTGGGCGCATCCACGGTCGGGCGCGTGCGACGGCCGGTTCGGCCGATGCGCTTACGACGACCTCTGCACGTATGGGAGACGGATGATGGGGCAGTACGAGGTGGCGAGATGAAGTCCTTGCGACCGGCCTGCGAGTGGGGCGAGTTGTGGCTGCGGTGGATGGCGGCGCACGGTTTCTGCGAGGACTGTCCCTTTTGCGGCAGCCGGCAGTGGGACTTCGCCGATTGCTCTGCCGCAGACCTCATCCGGGCACGCTGCCGCTGCGGGCTTGTGGTGCATCTAGCGGTCAGCTCAGACTGGGAGCGCGTGAGGGAAACGGAGGAGAGATGACACGTCGAGGAGGGACGATCCTGATCTACGGGCGCACGGGCATCGGCAAGACGCTGGATGCGTTCCACTGTTTCGAGCGCGCCTGGGGCATCGTCACCGAGCGCGGCGCTCTCGACTCCGTCTCAGCAAACCTGGGGCGCGAGCCCAAGCACTTTGAGCTGATTGCGCCGGACGACCCCTACCGGGCCATGCTCGACACGATCAACAAGCAGATCACCCCGCGCGTGCAGACGGGCGAGATCACCTCCCTGATCCTCGACTCTGGCACCGCGTGGGCCGAGGGCCTGCTCATGACGGCCGTGTCCAAGGCGGGCGATTCGAGGCAGGGCTACACCAAGTTTGCGACCCAGTTGCGACGCACGATGGACAAGCTCCTCGCCCTGCCCATCTGGATCGTGACCCTCTGGCACGAGGAGGAGAGCGAGTCCACCTCGGACGGCTTCTTCCGGGGCGGCCCGGCGTGCGGGTGGCGCAAGTTACGTCAGCCCATTGCAGGCAAGTTCTCTGCGGTCTACCGCGCGGCCGTGGTCAACGGCAAGCGCGTCTACCAGTGTGACGGGACCGACGCCATGTGGATTCAGAAGTGCCGCTACGGCGCCGCTGCCAAGGAGCAGCCGCTCGACCTGCGCCCGATCCTCTGGCGCATCATGGCAGGCGACAAGCCGATGCCGGAGTTCGCGCCGAAGCCGATCCGCATGGCGGAGAACAGCGGAGGGGGAGGTTTGTTGTGAGATCGTCAGGGGACGTTGTCGTGTTCGTGGTGGTACTGGTCTTCGCGGGCCTGCTGCTCTGGGTGGGGTCGCTGGTGGGTAGCCCTTTCGTCTGCAGCGGCGCAAGGCACGGACGCCACACACAGCAGTGCGAGGTCGTCGGCAGGGCGCACGAGTGCCTGAGGTACTCGGCGCGGGGCAGTTCAGGCCAGTGCTGGTGCACGGCCCCGAGCGGCGCACGCATCGAGTACAGGAACACGTACGGGAGGGAGAGATGAGACCTATCGAGGAGATCGAGCACTTCGTCATCGACGGCCTGACGGATGGCCAGCTCATGCAAGGCTGGGACGAAGAGGCTCCTTTCGAGGATGCCCTTTGTGCGCGAGCCGTCTCTACTGGCCGCCCGTGCTTGTTGCACAAGTGGGCCGTGGAGGACGTGGAGCCCCTTCTGGAGTGGCTGCCCCACTACTTCAAGCTGTTCTACCGCAAAGAGGGCCCTGCGGGCGTTTGGCGCGGGTTCGCGAACGCGCAGAGCGTGCTGACGGTGTTCAAACCGAAGAAGCCTGGGCCCATGAGCCTGTCGTGCAACGTCCTCTTGACGACGTTCGACCAAGCCACGGCTGATCGGATCGCGTCGATGTGCACGGAGAAGGCGACCAAGAAGGCCAAGACGAAGGTCTATGCGCTGGTTGCCACGAAGCAAGGGCTGGACGTCTCTCCGATGCCCCGAGGCGAGTTCTGCGACCTCGAGCCCGACAACTACACGAAGGACGCTCAGGTTGCCTACAAGGACATCCTCGAGTGGACTGGCGGCGCGCACCAAGACCGCGGCCAGCTGACCATCATCGAGGGGCCGCCCGGCACGGGCAAGACCTTCATGATCCGCAGCCTGATCAAGGCAGCCGAGAAGGCGCGGTTCATCGTGATCCCGGCGGCGCTCGTGGAGGAGATCAGCGGGCCTACCCTGCTGCCGGTGCTGCTCCAGGAGTCCTACGGGGACGATCAGATCGTACTCGTGCTCGAGGACGCTGACCGATGTCTCGTCCCACGTGAGAGCGGGGACCTCGGCGCGATCAGCGCGATCCTCAACCTGGCAGACGGCCTCATTGGCTCGTCGCTCGACGCGCGCCTGATTGCCACGACCAACGCGCCCCTCGAGAAGATCGACCGCGCCGTGCTGCGCAAGGGGCGGACCTTCCGCCACATCCAGATCGACGACCTCGAGCCGGTGCACGCTGCGGCCGTGTACAAGCGGCTGACGAGCAAGGAGCACGAGTTCACCCGGCCCACTTCGCTGGCTGACGTGTACGCGCTGGCCGATGGCGACGGCGAGAGGGTAGAGCGCAAGACCGTGCGGGCTGTGGGGTTCTGATGAACGTCTGCGACAAGTGCAAGCGGATCGTCAACCCTCCGCGGCGGCTCCAACCGCGGGGCAAGAAGATGCTCTGCGACACCTGCTTCTACGAGGTGTACTCGACGCCGTGCTGGGTCGTTCGGCAGTTCGTGCGAGAGGTCGCGCCGGCCATCAGTGGCAAGTGCCTCGAGCCTGCGGTTGGCGACGGCGCGATCGTCCACACGATCGACGAGATGCAAGGGGATGGGTTCTGCCAGTGGACCACGATCGACATCCGCAGGACCAACGCAGCCCAGCACGTCTTCGACTTCACGAAGCCGTCCGCGATCGATGGACACGACAACATGGTAACCAACCCGCCCTTCTCGTTGGGCCTCGCCTTCGCGCAACGCGGGCTCGAGGTCGCCGACGACGTGTACCTGCTCATGAGGCTCAACTGGTTGGCGTCGCACAAGCGCAACGAGTGGCTGCGGGCGAACCCGCCGGACGCGCACGTGCTGCCCAACCGGCCGTCGTTCACGATCAACGGGCGGACTGACATGCAGGAATACGCTTGGTTCCACTGGGGCACTCTCGCTTGGGGCGGACAGCTGCAGATCCTCGAGTCGGTGCCGCGCGAGGAGAGGAGGCTGGGCTGATGCCAAGGATCAGGTATGGCGCACCGTTCGACTGTCCCTCATGCGGGAAGCGCTTCTACATGGGCATGCTGCCCGAGCCGGGAGGCGTGTGTCCAGAGTGCGACTCCCTTGCTAACCTAGGGACGCCCCAGACCGAGGAGACGGCAGCGATGGAAAGTAGCACCTGCAAATCGAAGTGCAACCTCGAATCAGGACACTGCACCCAGTGCGGGCGTGAGTGGCACATCGATCACAAGACGAAGACGCTCCACCAGACGGGGGACTGGCCCAACTGCTTCACGTGCATGAACTTCCGTGTGAAATGGAACGAGAAGCACCGCAAGGGTGGCGCCAAGGACTGCTGCGGCTCGGGCGACGGATGCGCGGGCGGCGACTGCAAGGGAGGATCAGGATCATGAGCAGCAGCTTTAGGAAGTTCGCGGAGAGGGAGCTGGAGCTGATCGGCAGCCGCGTCGACGACCCCGAGGAGGGGCCCAACAAGTGGGCCGCAGAGAACGTCCTCGAGCTGATCGACGTGTTCGAGAAGCAGGGGCACTCGGGGGCGTCAGCTCCGATAATCCTGTCCATCTTCAACAAGGTGGCGCGCTGGGAGCCCGTGACGCCCTTGACTGGCGCAGACGAGGAGTGGACGGAGGTCGGGAGCGCGAAGTGCAAGCCGAAGTGGCAGAACAAGCGGTGCCCCCACGTTTTCAAGGAGTCCAACGGGCGGGCCTATGACAGCGAGGGGAGGATCTTCCGTGAGCCGTCGGGGGCTTGCTTCACGAACCGCGACAGTCGCGTCTACATCGAGTTCCCGTACACGCCCAAGAGCGTGTACGTGGACGCGCCTGCAAGTAAATGAACAATCCGCGCGAGGGCGCGGGGAAAGGGAAGAGAAGAGATGAACGAGCATTTGGCAAAGGTCCAGTCGGGCGACCAGGGGACGGCGGTCACCGTCGACATGGAGGGGCAGAAGTTCGGGGGCGACACCTCCGGCTTCTGCGACGAGGGCAACTACCGCCTCAAGATCAGCAAGGCGGAGTGGTACCGCAAGAACAAGCTCACGCTCAAGACGTCCATGAAGATCGTTGGCCCCCCCGGCTGCGACGCCCTGGGCACCAAGATCGTGCACTACCAGACCGTGCCCGACAACGAGAAGACCGGCGACGACCTCGCCAAGGCGCAGCGCAACTTCGCCAACTTCTTCGCCTCGATCATGAGCGCCGAGGGGCGCCTCGAAGACGCCCGCGCCGCAGGCCGGATCGACGTCACCCCCTCCAAGCTCGAGGGCAAGGAGCTGTGTGCCTTCATCGTCGATGACGACTCGTCCGACCGCCAGTCCTCCCGCGTCGCCTACTTCATGGACGCCGAGGAGTACGCCAAGGACGCTGGCCCCACCTGCGTGACCGTCTGGAGCGAGCCTGCGCCCCAGGGCGAGGCCCCCGAGATGATGGGCGGCGGTGACCAGAACGCAGCCCCCGACAACGGGGCAGCGGGGGTCAACGGTGACGTCGACAACTTCCTCGGCACGGGCGGCGGCCAGACGCAGTCCCAGCCCACCGGGGGCGGCGGCTTCGCCGTGTAGCTAGCTGGGTCCGGCAGACCGAGGGTGTCGTGCCCGGGGCTCTCGGTCTGCCGTTCCCCCTTCACGTGAGGGACCGTGACGGCGTACAACACCATCAACGACACCAGCCGGTATGTGCCCGAGGACCACGGCTGTCGCTGCAGCGAGTGCATCCTGTATCCAGTGCGGAGGCAAAACAAGTACGTGCCGCCGGAGATCAGGCAAGGCGCTGAGCTGCTCGTGATAGCCGAGGCCCCGGGCCATACCGAGGAGGAGCTACGCCGGCCCCTCGTGGGGTCGTCGGGCCGTGAGCACAGCCGCGCGCTGCTCAAGGCAGGGTCGTCGCGTGAGCGCACCTCCCTGACCAACGCGCTGTTGTGCCGGCCGCCCGGCAACGACCTGAAGAAGCTCATGGCGGGCTGGTCCAAGCGCAACAAGCGCCGCAAGGCCAAGGGCGAAGAGCCCCTTCCCTCGCCCATCGCCTGCTGCTCGGCACACCTCTTCGAGGAGATCAAGGGGCACGACAACTTGCTCCTGCTCGGCGCGACCGCGCGCCAGGTCCTACTCGAGAGCAAGGAGGGCTCCGAGAAGTCCATGATGGCGTCGCGGGGCTTCCCTGATCGTAAGGTGATCGACGGGCGCGAGTACAACCTCCTCTCGTCGGTGCACCCGGCCTTCGTTCTGCGCTCCAGGCGCTGGACGACCATCTACGAGGGCGACCTCGACAAGGCTGTCAGGATGGCGCGAGGCCGGCTCCAGTGGCGCGATCCCGACATGGTGTTCAATCCCACCGTGGACCAGCTGCGCGACATCCTGGCGCGTCTCAGGAGCCCCATCACCTACGACGTCGAGACCCGGCCCAAGAGCCCCGACCACCCCTTCGACCCCACAACGGACGTGCTGCGCTGCATCGGCATCAGTGACAAGGACCTCGCCACCTGCGTGCACTTCGAGTCCGTCGTCGATCGCAAGAAGCCCTTCGGCATGAGCGCGTTCTACTCGCCCGAGGACCAGGCGCGAGTGCGTGCGCTGCTGCGCGAGTTCTTTGGTGCCCCCGACCAGGCCATCATGGCTCACAACGTCCAGTACGACGCGCTCGTCATGCGGCACCAGTGCCCCGACATCCCGGTCCTGCGCCGCGAGTTCGACACCGTGATCTCGCACCACGTGATCTGGAGCGAGCTGCCCCACAACCTGGGCTTCGTCATGGCCCAGTACACCGACAGCCCACAGCACAAGAACGTCGACCACGACAAGTGGGCGTCGGACGAGGACATCGCCAAATACTGCATGCTCGACTGCGCGGGAACATCGCGCGTGGGCGACCTCATGGTCAAGGACGTGCGCCTCTGGGGGCAGAAGCGCGCCTTCGAGGCCGACATGCGCCTGTCTCGCTTCTGTCGCGAGCTGCACGAGGTCGGCATGTGGCTCGACGTCCCCGAGATGAAGCGCCACTACAAGGTCTTCACCGAGCGCATGGACGAGGCGCGCGTCGCGGCGCAGGCCATGGCGGTCCAGGCGTTGCCCTCGGACGCGAGCAAGGGCGCGCGCAAGCTGGCCGAGGGGCTCAACCCCAACAGCCCGCAGCAGGTCGGTGCGTTCATGTTCGAGGTCTGCGGCGTCGCTCCCGTCCCCGGCAAGGAGGGCGGCTACACCGACACGGGCGAGCCCAGCGTGAGCAAGGACAACCTGCTCTACCTCGTTGACAAGGGCCTGACGCCCCAGCTCGAGGAGACCGTCCAGCTGATCATCGACTACCGCGAGGCAAGCAAGCTGCGCGGCTACTGCTCGATCGTCCCGATGGAGGACGGGCGCGTCCGGCCCAACTGGAACCCCCACGTCGTCGTCTCGGGCCGCCTCTCGTGCTCTGACCCCAACGTCATGAACGTCAAGGGCGATCTGCGCTCCATGTGGGCGGCGCCCCCAGGCCACATCTTGGTCTTCTGTGACAAGAAGCAGCTCGAGTTGCGTATCATTGCTTGGCTGGCGCAGGACTGGGAGCTGATCCGTGTGTTCCAGGAGGACAAGTTCGACGTTCACACGTTCAATGCGTCAAAGCTCCTTGAGATGCCAATCGAGCGGGTCAACAAAGGGGCGCGCAAGTTCACCAAGGCCTTTGTATATGCGGTGCAGTATGGGGCGGCGCTCAACACTGCTTTCCGTATGATCCGCAACCACCGAGACGAGTTTGGTCAGCGTCCTTATCGAGACCGGACCATCGGGCAGATAGAGACGTTGTACAAGCGCTTTTGGCGCCAGCGCAACGCGATCAAGGTGTACCAGAAGGCAAACCAGGACCTGTGGGCTGAGCAGGGGTACCTAGAGGAGCCCCTGCACAACCGCAGGCGCTACTTCCTCGACGGCGGCGGAGACGAGTCGGTCAAAGAGGCTCAAAACAACTTCCCCGTGCAGAGCCTGGGAGCCGCAGATGTCAACGACGCAACCGAGCGCGTGATCGCGGAGTTCCCCTGGGGATTCGCGGGCGAGTCGACCGGCGTGATCCACTACAACTACGACAGCCTTGGGCTCGAGGTGCCCGAGGATATGGGATGGACTGTGGGGCGTAGAGTGCAAGAGCTGATGGCGTCTCACTTGGAAGGAATGCCCCTACCCACTGACCTGGGTGTCGGGCCTAACTGGAGGGATCTAGATGAAGCTGCTTAGCGCCAAAGAGATGGCCGAGGTGCGTGCGAGGATCGACAAGACCGTGCTGTGTTACACGTGCATCTACCACCGCACAGGCGGCGGCGAGCGCTGCATTCGGCACCCCGAGCACTGCAAGGGGACCTTCGCTGGCTGCGGGGAGTGGATCGGCTACCGACGCGTCAAGGAATGCCTGCTCTGCGTGTGCTACGAGAGCGTGGTCAGAGAGGCCGTTCTCGAGGTCGAAGAGCGCTCGCGCAAGGAGGACGACTCATGAAACGCTGCATCATCCTGTCACGGCTGAACAAGACGACGCGAGAGCAAGAGGCGGTCTACGGCGCACGGGACCAGCTCGAGGGCGCAGGCCACGAGGTCACGCTCGACGGTGAGCTGGACTGGAAGGGCCTGCGCGCGAACCACGGCGGCTGGAACGGCGGGTACCGCTACGTGGCCGGGGCCTACGAGGCCTTGATCTTCATCGAGGGCTCCGACGAGCACGGCCACTTCCTCGCCAAGGGACAGACCACGATCGCCGAGGCGGCCCTCGAGAAGGGCACACGCTGCTACGTCTGGCGCGCAGGCATCTTCTCCCGCATGGTGGGCGTGAGCGTCCTGCCCGACGGGGACTGGAAGGGCGCGTATGCGACGGCGGTGCTGGGATGAGCAACAAGAGCTTTGAGCAGCGTCTCGAGGATCTAGAGGAGCAGCTGGCGCGGCTCACTCAAGGGCCGGCAGACTGCGAGACGTGCCTCGAAGGCGCGCGCTGCGTCCTAGGCGCTCTGGCACACTTGCGCGAGGTCGAGAGGGCGCGCCACGAGAGCTGGGGCTACCGCAGGATCAGCCCGCTCGACTCGGCACACTCGATGCTCGTGGCGGCTCTCCGCGTCCTCACTGGCGGGGACCGCGCCAAGATCTACGAGAGCGTCCACACCGCGGCGTCCATGGAGCCTTGGTTTGCAGCGCTGAACTCTGGAGACCGCCGTCGCACGGAGATCTGCAGGTACTTCGAGGAGGAGGTAAACGATGGCAGATAGAACTTCAGCGCGCTTGTTCGCCCGGTTCTTCACCTACCTCGCCAAGGTCGGCGGAGGCGACGCCCTAGCAGAGGCGCACGAGTTGTGGGAGGAGATATACGAGTACGACTTCGACTACTACCAACTCGGGTGCGACGAAGCGTTGCTGGTGCTAGGCCTGGCGCGAAAGGGCGTACATCCGGACTACCCCGAGGATGGAGAGACGATCCTGTACAAGGGCGAGGCGGGCTTCCACGAGGTAAGGTCATGACCGCCGCACAGATGGACCTACCGCTCGAGTCAAAGACCAAGCCGCGCAAGCGGAGGAGGAGAGACAACGTGACCGAAGAGAAGAAGACCGAGAAGGCGTTTGCGAAGCACGTCGAGAGCAATGTCAAGGGGCTGCTCAACCACGACCTCGAACCCTGCACCCTGATCGTCGGCGAGAACCGATCGGGCAAGAGCCGCGTTGTGGACTCGCTGTCCCTGGCGCTCACGGGCACGGCGCGATCCGCCGGGCTGGGCAAGCGCGAGATCGACCTGATGACGCTCAAGCCGCTCGAGGACACCTCGCTGCGCTCGCGTGTCGACCTGTCCGATGGGACGGTCCTGCGCTGGACGGCCGAGGGCACGACGGCCAAGGCCAAGCGCGCCGAGTGGCTAGGCCAACTGACCGACCGCGAAGGCGAGACGGCCATACACACGCCCGTCGCGGCGATCATCAACGAGGAGGCGCAGGCGCTCCTCCGGGGCGACCCGAAGCGCATCCGCGCAGCGCTGCTCTCGCGCCTCGGCGCCGAGCTGCCCACCGAGGAGCTGAAGGGCAAGATCCCCGCCGAGCTGTGGGACGACTGGTGCGGCGCGACCGACGACACGCCCGGCGTGCTCTGGGACATCGACGCGATCCTCGCGACCGAGGCAGCGCTCAAGAAGCGCAAGACAGCCCAGCGCAAGGAGCTGAAGCTCGCCGAGGAGGTCCTCGAAGACGAGCCCGAGCCGCTCTCCCCCGACGAGATCGAGGAGTTCGAGGCGCTCGCTGCGGCCTCTGCGCGCACGGGCATGACCGAGGAGCAGATCAACAGCATGCGCGCCCGGCGTGACAACCTCGACGCTGACATCCGTGTCCTCGCGGCCGAGGTCGCAGCCATGCAGCCCCCGCCCGGCGCGCTCGATCACGCGACCGTGACGGCGCTCAAGCAAGCGCGCGACGTCAACATCTGGCTTCGGCAGCGCATGTCCAACGCGGGCGTGCAGCAGGCTAACTGCGCGTGCTGCGGTACCAAGGGCGTAGCGCTCCGGACCCTGGAGGACTGCGCGGGGGCTATCGGCGGCATCCTCGCCCGCAGCCAGGACAGCCTCGCCCAGATCGAGGGCCAGGAACGCAAGGCCGCGGGGCTGCGCGCCCTCAAGGCCGACCGTAACGCGCTGTCCAAGCAGCTCAACCAGGCTACGCTGGCCGAGCCCGTCGACCAGGGCCGCCTTGCCGAGCTGGAGCGGCGGCAGGGCGCGATCGAGCAGCGTGCTCGCGCAGCCGAGACCAAGGTGGCGTGCGAGAAGGCCATCCAGACCGCCGAGAGCCTGCAGGCCACGGCCAAGCGCATCGTGGGCGACCTGCTCGACAGCCGCGTGGAGGGCCTCGAGAAGCGCATCAACGCCTTCCTGCCCCGCGGGACCAACTGCTCGATCAAGTTGCGTGACGGCTCGAGGGACGTTTGCCAGATCGCGCTCAAGACGGGCAAGGACCCCGCGCGCGACCTCCGGGCCCTGAGCGGCGCCGAGCGCACCCTGCTCGTCACGGCCTTCGCCAGCGCGCTGCTGGGCGACGAGCACGTCAACATGATCGTGATCGACGAGGTCTGGTTCGACCCCAAGCGCCTGCGCGAGCTGTGCAAGACGCTGCGCAAGGCAGTCGAGAGCGACGGAGGGCCTGGCCAGGCGATCGTCTGCGCGGTATCGTACAAGGGCAAAGCGCCCGAGGGCTGGAAGCTCATCCGCCTCGGGGAGGAGGAATAAGACATGGAGTTCAAGTTCGAGGAGGATGGTTCCAAGGTCTTCTGCCCCTTTTGCCTGACTCACGGGGCGACTTTGAAGCCGGACAAGCGCCGCAAGCCTGTCCTGTGGTGCCCCAACTGCTGGTCGCGCGCGTTCATCGGAGAGAGGCAAGGTCTCCGGGGATTTGACGAGGGGCTGACCGAGTCCGAGGCAAAGCGCCTCGAGCAATACGACGCGGTCTTCGCCGTCCAGAGCCCAGACGCGGAGCAGGGCTGCGCTACGGCACGGCTTCGCGGCACGGCAGAGAGCCTCACGCGGAACGGGGACTGTATCGAGGAGGCCCTTTGGGCGCTTCTAGAGGAGATCAAGACAGGCTACATTTGGCCAGAGGAGGAATAGCAACATGCGTAGCATCTGGAACCAGGGCTCGATCGGACACCACGACGACGAGCGCAACCCCGACCGCCCCAAGCTCATGGTGAAGGAGGGCGTGGTCACGGTCCCGATGGACTGCACCACCTGCACATACCACTCCTACGGGATTCTCTCGATGGACGACCTCTCGCGCATGGCGCAACACCAGCCCATAGGCAAGACGCCCGGCGCCGAGGTCGACATCATCAAGACGACCACGGGCTACCTGCTCCACGCCTACTGCCCGAAGTGCTACGGCAGCTACAAGGGCGAGGGGCGCAACCTCAACCCGAACACGCCCGGGGGCAAGGTCAACCTGCGCGACGTGTCGATCATGAAGCCCATCCGGCTCGATCAGGTCCTCAAACTGGCTGCCCAGGCGCGCGGGCTGGGGATGCTCAAGTGAAGTCCCTGATCCCGCCGGGCAAGCCCAACCCGGTGAGGCTGCGCGAGGAGCTGGGCACGGACGCCAAGGTCGACGAGCACAGGGCGCAGGGGCCGGGCGACGGTCCCTACCCGTGCCCGTTCTACGATGAGTGCCTCTGGAAGGCGGCCAAGGAGAACTGGCGCTCGTTCACGTGCACGCAGTGCCAGCTCTTCACTCCGATGGAGACGCGGCCTGCCCCCGAGGTCGCCGAGGTGTTCGCTGAGTACCTGGAGGATCTAGGATGATCACGTTCGGATCGACTCCGTCGGATGCGGAGATGGTGGAGATCAAGGTGCAACGACGCTGCGTCACCTGTGGTAGGGAAACGCGGCTCAAGGGAGAGTGCGCAGAGTGCCAGCGATCCGCTCGAGTGAGAAGGTCGCTGCGAGACGTGCTCGAGGGCCTCAAGCGCGCCAAGTACCGTAACGCCCGGAGCGGACCGATACCGACTCTAGGGCAGAGAGGAGAGTGAGAGAGATGCCACTGAAGAACGGCGGCCCCAAGAAGGGTGAGGCAGGGTACTGCATCGACTGCGGTGAGTACTGCAAAGGCGCTGGTACTGGCAGGTGCAGCGGGTGCTACAAGAAGTACGCCGAGAGTCGAAGGAACCCAGACGGGTCGATCCGGCGGGCGCGCCCGATACCTGACGCAGCTGCGCCCTCTCAGCCCCCGCCGAAGAAGTCACCAAAACCGCCAACAGAGCCGAATACGATCGACCTGACCGACCCCGACGTCATCGACGCCGAGTTCGAGGAGGATGCCGAGGAAGCGACGGCGCCCGCCCTCGGCGACATGCCCGAGATGATCAAGCGCGTGACCGAGCGCATGCTGTCGAGCGGTCCGCCCAATAACGCCCTGGACCAGGCGATCGACCTGGTCAGGGCCATGCTGCAGGAGGAGATGCGATAGATGCAGGTATTCACGCCAACCGAGATCGTCGTTGACGACCTCACCAAGCCCTACGAGATCCATGCCACGGGGGACTGGCACCTAGGCGCCCGGGGGTGCGCCGAGAACCGTCTCCGGGCGACGATGGAGAGGGTCGGGCGCAAGCGCAACGCGATCGTGCTGCTCATGGGCGACCTCGGGGAGTTCATCATCCCGAGCGATAACCGCTTCGATCCGATGGCGGTGTGCCAGGACGCGAAGGTCGAGGACTTGGGCGACTGGGCCGACTTCTTGATCGACAAGATCGCGTCCGTCGCTCGCCCTTTGCGCGGCGGCAGCGCCGGCGGCCCTGGCAAGATCATCGGCGCTCTCAAGGGCAACCACGAGAACACGATGAGCGTCAAGACGCACCGCAACCTCGGGCGCGCGATCGCGGACCGGCTCGGGTGCCGCTACCTGGGCTACTCGGGCCTGTTCACGCTTATCTTTGTCGAGAAGTCCACGAAGAAGCGCGCCAAGTTGTCCGTCTTCGCGACCCACGGCGCGGGAAATGCGGCCACGCCCGGCGGCAAGATGCAGAGGCTCAAGAAGTACTGCGACATGGTCGACAGCGACCTCGTCCTCATGGGCCACCTGCACGACACGATGAAGGTCACGTCCATCCGCCTGCGCCAGACCGAAGAGGGCATCGGCAACGCGTCCCAGCTGGGCGTGATGACCGGCACCTACCTCCGGACCTACTCCGAGGGCGAGGGCGGCTACGGCGAGATGAAGGGCTACCAGGCGACGCCCATCGGCCACGCCTGCATCACCATCATCCCCGCCACGCGCGAGATGGCCTTCTCCGAGGTGTCCCTCTGATCGAGCCTTGTCCCACCTGCCGCACGTACTTCTGGATCTACGATCACGTCTCCCGTAAGTGGCTGTGCCTCCAGTGCATGCTCTGGCGGGCGTACTTCCTGATGCACTCTCCTCTGGACAGGCGCCGCAAGCCGCGGTAGTCTCCCCCTCATGAGCGGCCGGCTCCAGATGATCGCCTCGCTGATCGCTGCTATCATTGCGGCCTGCGTCGTCACGCTCTGGTGGCTCGACGGTGGCGAGGTAGAGGCCCGCGAGATCATGCGCCTCGAGCCCGTGGTGATCCCGGTAGGTGATCTCGGGGAAGACTTTCCGGCCGAGGTGCGTTAGACTCGGTAGGGAGAGCCGAAGATGCACAAGCGGGGCGAGGACGAGTGGGGCCGTAAGCGCAGCAACCGCGAGCAGGTCCGCGCGCCTCGTCTTGGAGCCTTCTGGTGCTGGCCATGCGACATGCAGATCGTGGCCGAGTGGGCCAAGTGCCCCGTCTGTGGGAGTAGGACTGGGCGGCGACGACACAAGAAGTAGGGGAGAGGAGAGACGGATGCTCGAGGAGAAATACGGCTACGAGTGTTTCTACTGCAGCAGGCTGTACTCGACATCCGAGGAGGCCTATGACTGCGCCAGGTCGTGTGAGGCGTCGCTTACTGCATTCCGTCCGCCGAGCCATCCCCGGGAGGTGTCTAGGATGCGCGCCGAGTTGCTCGCCGAGATCGATCGCGTGATCAGTCCGTGGTGGCAGGGGGGACGGCAGTCGACGATCGAGTTCATGGCAGAGCGTCTTCGGCAGTTGGGGGAGCCCGGAGATGCGCGATAAGGGAGGAGAGACACGGACGAACGATGGAACTGACCGTCGCACAGCACAAGATGCTCTCGCAGCTCACTCAGAAGCCCAAACTACCTGGCTGGCTAGGGTTCTTCCTTTGGGGTAGGTCCTTTCGGCTGCCGCAGCACTACGCTCGCCCTGCTGGGAGGCTTCTGCGACAGCTTCAGGACATGGGGCCGGCTGCATGGTCCCACGATCCCAGCGGCTGGGTGATCACGCAAGCTGGCGAGGCTGCGCTGGGCAACGACAGCGGTGGATAGCCCCCCGCCCCAGCCGCCCCGCCACAGGCTCCCAAACACGCGCGAGGGCATCGACCACCACGTCGTGATCTACTCGTCAGAGGTGGGCCCAGACGGCAAGACAGCGTGCTCGGTGAAGACCGACATCTACCTCACGGCCAACCCCTACGAGGACGGCAGCCTCGCCGAGGTCTTCTGCTCGATCGGCCAGGCAGGCTCGACCCTGAGCGCGATTGTCGACGCGTGGTGCACGGCCGTGTCAAAGGGACTCCAGCACGGCATCCCGCTCGAGGTCCTGGTCCGGGGCGAGATCGGCAAGCGCTTCGAGCCCTGCGGCATGATGCCCGGACGCAGCAGCAACCCCGAGATCCCGCACCCGGCGTCGGTGACCGACTACATCGCGCGCTGGCTGCTGGGGCGGTTTGGGCACGAAACTAAAGCGAGGGTTGAGGAACGTGCGCGCGACTGATACACTAGAGAGACCCGGCGGAAAGGTCCTCTATGCGTATCCATGCCCTCTTGCTCGCACTAGCCCTCGTGCTGTGCTCCTGCAGCCAGCAGCGCGCCCAGGTCGCCGTGCAGTCCAGCCTCACCGCCGCAGCCCACGTGGTCGCGGCCGTCGACCAGGAGCTTGCCTCGCGCATCCCACCCATGGTCGAGGAGATCGCCCACGAGGTCCGTCGCGAGCGCCTCGAGTCCCCCGTCGAGATGCCGCCCGAGCATTGGCTCAGCGTGCTCGTCGTTCGGCTCGAGCCCCTGGCCCAGGTGACGAGGGCACTGCGCGTGATCAAGGAGGCACTCCTCACGGCCCAGGGCGCGCTCACGGCCTGGATCGAGGGCGGCGAGCTGCCTGAGGAGTGGGGGCCCTTCTGCGACGGCGTCGGTGACGCAGCGAGTCATCTACTCGAAGCGCTCGACGCTGCGGGCGTGGACGGCATCCCGGAGCAGGTGCGCACCGTCGTTGGCATGTTGGACGAGGCCTGCGCTGTAGCCGGCCCCTACTTCTCGAGGTAGATCCATGAACTTCACTCAGGTTTTGGGGCGGCTGATCCAGTCGCTCGTCTCCACTGTCACCGAGGCCGTCGAGGCCTACGTCAACGGCGACCCCTCGAAGCTCGAGAAGGTCCAGCAGGTCCTCCCACCTGGCGAGCGCCTCCAGTCCGAGGAGGTCATGGCGCTCGAGACCGAGAAGGCCAAGCGCCTGGTCATGGCGCAGGACTGATGGCCGCCGCCAAGAAGCGAGACAGCCTGCCACTCGAGGACAAGCTCGCGCGCGAGAAGGCGGCCGGCGCGCTCGAGTCCGACGTGCGCTGGATCAAGGAGCACCTCGAGCAGCTCGCGGACCTCCCCTGCGCCGTCCACGAGAGCCGCTGGAAGGGCCTGCGCACCTGGGGCATCGCGCTCACGGTCGCGCTCATCGGCCTCTCTGGCGGCTTCCTGGTCACCTGCTCGCAGCACCGAGACCAGGCCGTCGAGACGCGCACCATGGTCAACGAGCACACCAAGGATATCGAGATCATCAAGGAGCAGTTCAAGATCTCGGCTGCGGGGAGGGCTTCCGACTTGCGCATCATCCGCGATGACATCCGGTCGCTGCGGAGGCCCGCGTGCGACGTCGAGTAGCCCGCCGCCCGGCGCGCAAGGTGCTCGCCTGCGAGTGCGGCCGGCGTGCGGTCCTAGTCCGGCTGTGCTGCGGCGAGGTCGCCTACGTCTGCCCCGCGCACGGTCAGGTCCCGCTCTACGTGAGGTACGCGTGACGCGCGCAAAGGCTAGCATCATCGACGATCTGCTCGAGACGATCCAGCCTTGGCCGGAGGCGCCCGACTACTCCTTCGGCTTGCCCCTCCGCCGCTCTGGCCTGGGACGCTCGACCCCCTGGGCAGTTGACCGCCCCATGATCATGGCGCGAGGCTACAGGATGTCCCGCGTGAGGAGGCAGTCAAGCCCGATGCGGATCATGGCGAAGGTGCCGCGCTCCTTGCGCTCGTAGAGGGTCCAGAGCTTGTCCGCGAACGCGCGGTCCAGATAGGTGACCACGCGGAAGTTCTGTCGTGGAGGGATGTCGATGGGACGCGTCTGCAATGGATAGCCAGCCGAGATGCCGTGGGGGTAGGCCGTGACGGGCACTCCCGCTTCCGAGCACTCCCAACGCGCTGGGTCGGCAAAGGCGGCAAAGGGCAGGTTGGTCTGAGACATCTGCGCGACGAACAGCTCGAATGTGCAGCCCAGGAACAGGTCTCGGATCATCGTAGGGTCGCTGAAGGCGCAGTGCAGGTCAAGCCCGTTTACGGACGCGCTCTGATCGAAGGGGAAGCACCCGAGGCCTTCCATGTTGGTGACGCGTAGGTCCCCCCCTGACGCCGCTTGGAACATGTTGACGAAGATCATGCCCGGGTAGGTCGTCTGCTTGTCCCACTCCCAGTGGTAGGACTCCAGATAAGGGTCCTCCCGGTAGTCCAGGAGGAGCGTGTCGTAGAATAGCAGCTGGCGGGTCTCGCGAGGGCCTTTGATCCGTGGCATGCCACGAGTCTAGCACATCGCGCGCGATCATGGTACCCTAGGGGTGCCCGGCGGAAAGGTGTCCAATGCCAGGTGGAGCCCTCCTAGCCGCTGCTGGCGCCGGCCTCGGTGTCGCTGCCATCCTCGCCCTCAAACGCCGCACAGCTCGTGAGTGGTTCGCCGCAGGCGGCACGCTTCCCAGCCCCGGCACCAAGCCCGGCGAGGCCCCCCGAACCACAACGCGCGGCGCGGCCCAGTACGTCCTCGCACAGGGCAACTTCGTACGCGGGCTCGACATGCAGCGGCGCACGGGCGCGGGCGAGATCAGCCCCCACTGGGGCGTCGACATCGCAGCACCTGTCGGGACGGCGATCTACGCAGTCAAGGGCGGGACGGTCGTCCACGCCAGCCCCATCAGCGGCTACGGCGAGACGGTCCAGATCGATCATGGGGACGGCCAGAGCACGCTCTACGGCCACCTGAGCCGCATCCGCGTCCGCGTGGGGCAGAGCGTAGTCCCCGGCTGGCGCATCGGCGACGTGGGTGCCACGACTCATGGCCCCGGCGGGAGGCCGCCAGACTGGGCGCCAGGGCAGGCAGCCGCGATGGGGCCGCACTTGCACATGGAGGTGCATCCCTGGTCACGTCCGCGGCTAGGCCGCACGCCCCGGAGGCTCGACCCCGTGGCGTGGCTCCGCTCCAATGGCACGGCCTACGCGCGCGAGAGGTGGAACCGATGACTCAAGCTCAGCTTGGCATGCTCGGGGCGCTCGCGATCCTCACCACCGGCGGCGTGCTCGTCGGCCGGCACGTCCTGAGCGACGAGCAGAAGGACCTCGCGACGCAGCTCACGATCGTGGGCCTCGTCGGCACGGCCATCGGCGTCCCTCTAGGGCTCTGGGCCGTCCCGGCGTTCAGCGACAAGCCCTGGCTCGCGGCGCTCATCCTCACGGGCGCGAGCTACGCGACCAAGGCGGCGATGCTCCCCCACGGCGAGCACGAGCCAGAGCCGTCAGCCACAGAGCTTGGAAAGGTGTACGTATGAGCACGCTCGTCCCCCATTACATCGGACAGTTTGCATCGGACGCGGCTGCAAGCGCCTTTATCTCGTCGATGGGCTGGCGCCCGACGGGCTCGGCCGTGCAGCAGCAGGCAACAACCACCCTCACCCCTGGCCTGCTGTACAAGAACAGCACCTCGGGCCTGTACCGCATCTACGGCGCCAGCGGGTGGGAGGCGCTAGGCGGGGCCTCAGGCGATGATGGGCTACTGGACATCGTCGCGCCTGCGTCCTCTCCCTACAACATCTTGGCTGATGATACAGGCAAGTGGATCATCAACACCGCCTCGGAGAGTGACTGGACGCTCAACCTACCCACGGCCACCGTTGGACTGCATTACCACTTCACGCAGGCGTGGGACTCCGTCAACCTAGACATTCGACCTCAAGGGGGCGAAGGCTTCCGCAACGAAGGCGCCTTCTTCGCACGCATGGCTGTGATCGGAGGATCTCTGGAGGTAGGCTGTGCCGAGGCCGGCACATGGGACGTGCTCGATAGCTATCAGGCGTTTACCTTCCAGAACCCAGCGCCGCCCCCCGCCTAGGTAGCGTCGCAGAAGAGGTCGTCGGGGATCTCCTCCTGGTACGAGCAGTCCAGGCAGTAGCGCAGGCCGCCGCGCTCTTCTAGCTCGGAGCCGCACTCGGGGCAGGTCGGAAGGCTATCGCTGCAGAGTTCGTCGCACATCGTCCACCTCACACAGGCCCAAGAGCCAGCGCGCGGCCAGCCGGCCTCGCACGATCCTATTCCACTGGCGGCGCAAACGCAAGGTTGGCTTGGTCCCGGTGCCGTGCACCATCTGGAACAAGGCGCGCCCCACAGCCTCGTCGCCCTCGTGCTGGCGCAGCAAGGCGAGGTTGATCGTGTGCCCCGCAGCGACGTGCCCGCGCACCTGGACGCGCTTGCCGATGCGGTCGATCGTCCGACACAAGCGCGAGGAGAAAGAGGCGTCGCCCCCGTCCTTGTAGGACTGCGGGGACCACGGGTCGAGGATGCGGCCGAAGAGCTGTCGGATGCGCCAGCGGGGCGAGCGAGAGCACAGGCACGCGCAGAGGGAGACGAGCCCGCCTTGCTTCATCTTGCGCGCGAGGACTTCGGCTAGTTCGGTGTGCGCGCAGATCTCGGGGGGCGAGTAGCGCTTGGGCCTGACGTCGAAGCCGAGCCTGCCGGGGCGGCCGAGCGCATACGAGATCCCGTGGCAGAAGAAGGCCACCTGCTCGAGGCTGTCGTCGGGGAAGTCCTCGAGCACGGCGAGCACGTCCTGCCCCTCGGCGAAGGCGAACATGCGCACCTCGTCCCCGTAGCACTGCTGGCGCCACCAGCGCGCGGCGCGCATGAAGGTACGGACCCTGCGCGGCCTGTCCTTGACCAAGTAGAAGCCGACTCTCATCTGTACCTCCTCTCAGTCCAGGCCCAATGCACGAGGATCGCGGCGCACATGACGAGGCCCGTGACGACGGCGGCGGTGGACGAGTAGAAGGGCAGCACGAACGCGACGAAGAGCAGGAAGATCAGGGAGACGATGGCGCGTGCGAGGAGCCTCACCGCAGACCCTTCGGGCGGAGCTTCTTGCCGCTAGCGCCCGGCCCTGCGCGCTGTACGTTGTCCTTGCCGTAGTAGATCTGCATGCCCGAAGCGGCTTTGGCGGCGGCGTCGGCCCGACGCTCGATGGCGTCGTAGCTGCAACTCTTGGCCTTGGGGAAGCAACCGAGGTCGATGAGGGCGTGGCCCAGCTCGTGGAGGATGATGCCGCGGACGACGCTCATGGGCTGGTAGGCGATCTCGGGCGCGAGGCCAACCTGGCCGCCACGGCTCTTCGTCATCGGGTAGTACAGGCCAAAGTGCCGGGGCTTGTCGTGGATCTTGGGATCGATGCCGAAACCGATGGACTTGATCTGCGGGCAGCGCTTGGCGACCTTCGCGCGCATCGCGAGGAAGGCCTTCTTGAGCGCGGCGTTGGAGTGCTTCTTGCGCTTGGGCTTCGCGGGGTTCTTGCGGCTGCCGGTGTAGTGCACCGTCGCCGTCTTGCCCCGGACCTGAATGACGGAGATGCCGCGCTTTGGGTCCCGCCCCCCAGTCCACTTGCCGTGCTTGTTGATCGAGTTGGCGGCTGCGCTAGCAGACCGGTAGCTCTTGTAGTACGCGAGATCCTTCCGCCCCTTGTTGGTCATGGCGTAGACGATGTAGTTGTACGTGCCGGCGTCGATGCCCACCTTCCCCTTGATCTTGTACGTCGCTACGCGGTCGTGGGGGCTGGGGTTCTTGCACTTGTTGCGGCGCGTGCGCTTGGGGTTGTACTCGGCCATGCCCCTACTACGCGGTCCGCGAGGTCCCCCAGCGGCGTAGTCCTGTGCGTCTTGGATCGCGCCCTGCTTGGACTCCCACACGTCTCCAGTCAGCCGCTTCGACTTGGGCACGTCCTTGGCCTTGATGCGCTGGAGCACGCCGCGCTTGAACATGTAGAGGAACTTGTTGGGCGGCACGCTGGTGGTGTAGTCCCCGCCGTAGTCTGCCAGCACCATCGTGATGCCGGGGGCATTGCGCTTCGCCGCCTGCCGCTTCGCAGTCGCCTTGCGCCCGGGGTTGGACTTGAGCCAGTGCTGTACGTCCTTCTCGGCCTCGTGCCTCGTCTCGAAGGCCATCTGGCCCTTAGGGACGTCCTTCGCGCGCATGCTCTTGACTCTGACCTCCCAGTCGCCGTACTTGTCCTCTTTGGGGTCACCTTGGTAGACCCAGGCGTTGATGGGGACGTCGACGTAGGCTCCGTACTCCCCAAGGAGCAGCTTGACCGTCTTGCCCGCGTTGCGCTGCGGAGCCTTGGCCTTGCGCACGACGCGCTTGACGGCCCTCTTCGCGGCTCCGAAGAGCATCTTGATTTGCTTGGCGGTCATGCCCTTCTGCTCGACGAGGCGCTTGGCGTTGTCGGCCTTCGCCTTGGTCGTCACGGTGATCTTGGGGATCGCCTTGCCCAGGCGGTCCTTGCCACTGACCGAGTAGCCCTTGGCGAGCTTGCGGATCGTGACCTTGGCCTTGGTCTTCGCTCGCGAAACGTTACGCTTGGCTTTGCGCTTGGGGGCTTCGGCTCCCCGCCGCACAGCAGCCGCGCTTGGCTTCTTCTTGCGCGGCTTCGTGGTCGAGCGCTTTGGCTTGGCCTTGCCCTTCGGCCGCTTGCCGTAGAGCATCTTGATCTGACCGACGGTGAAGCCGTCGACGGTGACGAGCTTCTTGATCTTGTCGGCCTTGGCCTTGGACGAGACCGCGATGGTCAGCTTCCTGCCGTTGCGGTCGACGATGGAGACGGAGTATCCAGAGGCGGTCTTCTTGGCGGTGGCTTTCATGTGCGCGCGTCCTCTCTTGTAGACTAAGAGTACCACCTCTGGTAGGATCAGGGCAAGATGCGACGTCCCCCCAAATGGCTGCTCGCGGGGCTTGGCGCCGGCGCTCTCGCCTGGATCGTCTCGCTCATGCGCGCGAGAGGCCGCCCCCTGGTCCTCTACCAGACGCGCGCGGACACGGGAGTCTCCGAGATGCGCGAGACTGCCGACCGCATCCACAACGTACTCCAGGGCGACCGCGTGCCCGTAGGCAGCGCCGCCGATGTCTACCGCGCCCTCGAGTCCCGACCCCGCCGCTCCGCCGGCCCGGTCGTGATCGTCGGCCACGGCACCCCACGCGAGATCCTGCCCCAGTACAACCTCGACCTCGCGCGCCTGGCTCGAGGCCTCGCGCACGTGACCGTGCAGCGTGGCGTGATCGGCCTGGCCAACTGCCGCACCGCCGCGAACCCGGGCGAGCCCGACTGGTACGCCGGCAGCTACGGGCCCGGGGGCGAGCGGGGCGTGGCCGCGCGGCTCCGCGACGCGCTCTACGCGCTGGGCTGGAGAGGTAGTGTACGCGCGCACGCGACCGTAGGACACGTCACCGCCAACCCCGCGGCGAGGGAGTTCCCCAGCGGCTGGGGGCAGGCGGGGCAGCCTGGGCTATCGGTACTCGATCTCGTCTGGGGCGAGGGCGCCTGGTGCGAGGAGCGGCTCAGGGACGCCTGGCGCGATGCCATGCGAGGCAAAGCAGCCGAGCTGTGGATCACGGGCTGGCCGCTACCGCGCATTCCGATCCCTACTGCGTAACGCTGCGTATTGCTCTTCGCACCGGAGAGCGCGCAATACAACGCTGCGCGATCACTAGTCATTTCAGATTTCAAAGCGCAAAACGCGCAATAGGTGCGCAATCCTCTGCGCAATAGGGAGTTGACCGCTTGGCGTGATCCCGGTAGGTTGCGCGTTGGCACGGGGATAGCAGATAGGGGAGGGCATGACGGAGGACAAGAGATGAACCGCTACCGCATCACCAACGTGATCTCGGGCCACGTGCTCGGGGAGCACAACGCCTTCACCGAGGAGGGTGCGCTGGACGCGCTGGCCCAGGAGGCCGGCTACCGCGACTACGACGCGCTCCAGGCCGAGGGCTGCGCCGAGCCCGGCGAGATCAAGGTGGAGGAGGTGCCGTCGTGATCAAGGAAGCCATCAAACGCCTGCTGGGCTACCACCGAGAGTACCCGGCTCGAGCCTACGGGATCGTCGTGCCGCCCGACGGCACGCCCGTCGTGGGGCGCCTCGTGCTCGAGGTGCGCGCGCAGACGATCGACGAGCTGGAGCGCTACGAGGACGTCGACGTAGGCGCCTACCTGCTCGCGTGCCTGCCGGAGGGGGATCGCGCCTGAGGCGAATAGCGTTGACAATCGCCTCACAGTCGAGGCACTCTAGAGGAGGGAGAGACGAATGGCACGCCAAGTACCGACGGTGATCGAGATCGACGAGGACCTGCGCAAGCGCCTCGAGCTGGAGCAGCGCCGCCGGCGCGCAGCCAAAGCGCCTGCGAGCCTGAGCGCGATCGTAGAGGACGCGGTGCGCTGGTGGCTGGAGGAGGAGAACGATGGACGAGATCACAGCCAAGCTGGCTGACCTCGAAGAGCGCCTAGCGCGTCTCGAGGGCATCGACAAACGCGTCACGCTCGACCTGCCCCAGGACGGGAGCAACGACGACCTGATGCTGCTCCTGATGCGCGGACGCCACCTGCTCGGTGCCCTGCAGAGCCTCGACGAGGAGTTGCGGATGCAAGCGAAGTACTCCGAGGCCGAGGCGGAAGTCACGTTTGCCCGGCGCGCCCGACAGATGGTCCACGAGATCCTTGAGGAGGTGTACGTGGGCGACTGGACGCTGCTGTAGGAGGGACGACATGAACAGCCGCACCCCGAAAGAGGTCGCCACACTCAACGACGTGCTATCCGCCATGGTCATGGTCCAGAACAAGGGCCTAGCGGAGATGACGGAGGAAGAGCTGTGTGACGCCGAGGATGCACTCCACATCATGGGCGCGCTGGTGCGTGACGCGCTGCGGGACAAGGTCACGGAATGAGCTGGTCCAGAGAGACAACCATCTGGTGCGACGCCTCTGGATGCTGGCGGTGGGAGCAGCGTTCTGGAAGCCGCGTAGCTGATGTGAGACAGGAACTCAAAAGGTTTGGGTGGACGTGCAGCAAAGTGGACGGCAAGGTCACGGACTACTGTCCCGCATGCTCGCGCCGAGCAAAGGAGGAGAGACAATGCTGCTGATCGTGAACATGAAGGTCCTGCGCCGTGCCCACCGGGAGCGGTTCACGGAGATCGTCGAGACCGAGCACAAGGACAAGAGCGTGACGCGCGAGCGCAGGCGGCGCGCCGACTACATGCCTCTGAAGCCGTGGGCACGCACCGAGGATTGCGCCGCGTGGGCCAAGGGCGCGATCTGGGAGGGCAAGGCTCTGTCGATCAAGAAGAAGACGTTGGAGGCCGTGTCATGAAGCAGTGCTACAAGCCGCCCAGGATGCGCCTGGACACGCTCGCGCGCTTGGCTCAGGTCAACGAGGTCGTGGAGCACTACCAGAAGCAGGGGCTGCGGCTCACGCTCCGGCAGCTCTACTACCAGCTCGTGACACAGAACATCATCGCCAACGAGGAGCGCGAGTACAAGCGGCTCTCGTCACTCTTGTCGAAGGCGCGCCTGGCCGGGCTGACCGACTGGGACGCGATCGAGGATCGCATCAGGCGTCCAGAGCGCCCGAACGAGTTCGCCGACCTCGACGAGCTTGTGAAGGTGGCGCTGGACTCCTACCGGCGCCCACGCATGGAGGGGCAGCCCAACTACGTCGAGCTGTGGGTCGAGAAGGACGCGCTGGCTGGCGTGCTCGCCCCCATCGCGAAGCACTGGCACATCACCCTCATGGTCAACCGGGGGTACTCCTCGCAGTCGGCCATGTACGAGGCCGCGTGCCGAATCGACCACGCCTGCCGCAACGCAGACGGCGTGCCGCAGGCTGAGCCCATCATCCTCTACCTGGGCGACCTGGACCCGTCGGGCGAGGACATGGTGCGCGACGTGCGCAGCCGGCTGAACGACTTCCTGTGGGGCTACCAGGACGGCGACGAGCGCATCTCGCCTACGGGATGGTTCATCGACGTGAGCGACGCACTCCCGGTCCAGGTGCGCGTGGAGAAGATCGCGATCACGCCCGAGCAGGTCGCGAAGTATGGGCCGCCTCCCAACCCGACCAAGCTCAAGGACTCGCGCGCGGCGGCGTACATCGCCGAGCACGGGCACCACTCCTGGGAGGTCGACGCGCTGCGGCCTGAGGTGCTCCAGCGTCTCATCGAGGCTCGCCTGGGGGACCTGATCGATCAGGTGATGGTCGACGCGGTCATCGCCCAGGAGATGCAGGACAGGAGCCTGCTGCGCAAGATCGTGGGGGGAGTGTCATGACCTGGGCCAGGGCCATCGCGTCCGTGCTCGTCCTGCTCGCGCCCGCGTTCGGCTTCGGCTACTGCGTGGCGCAGACCCGCGAGCCCTGCGAGCTGGACTGCGTCGGCGAGGTCGTCGAGACGTGCGACGGGCACCTCGTGTGCCTGCTGCCCGACGGCGCCGAGTACCACGTGATCTGCGAGGAGGAGTGAGATGACACTGCTGATCAGCGCCATCTTCGTCGTAGCGGCGCTCCTGATAGGCTTCGCCTACGGCTACGCCCACGCGAGGGTGCACTGGCGCGCCATGACCATCGAGGCGATCCACATGTACGGCCGGGCGTGCCGCGACTACAACGAGCTGTGGGAGGCCCGCACGCCGCTGATCGATCGCCAGGTCGCGTATGTCGACCCGGAGACGGGAGAGCGCCACACGTACCGAGTCGACCTCGAGCGGGAGAGGATCGAAGCATGATCAGCTGGGGTAGCGTGGAAGGCATGTGGGGCGAGCTGCCCGAGCCCTGTTGTGGCGCCTCTTCCTGGGGGGAGGTGGCCGTCGGAGCGTCCGGAGACCACGCAGGGCGTTGTCGAGCGGGCTCGCCGACAGATGCTGGCGAGCCTGAGAGAGTACGTTCCGGTGTGCATACGGCACGCGGATCGGGGGTGATCTGCCGTCGAGAACGGCGGTTGAGTGATTACGGGAGGTTGCAGGGGGATCTCACACGCGGATTGTGGGATTCCTCAATGATTTCAAGTACTTACACGTGTAGGCTCTGAAAAACCCAGTTTCACTTCACCTTTGGGAATACCACGCCACCCCCCGGGCGTAGATCAGAGAGAGGAGAGACGAGATGAACCCACTTGATGATGACAAGACCGTGGACGCCATCCTGGATGCCGACACGCTCGAGGAAGCGCTCTGGTGCGCGATCGAAGCGTGCTGCCGCCAGGAGCCCATCGAAGAAGGCACGACGCCGGAGGAGTGGGAGGCCTTCGTCGATGACGAGATGCCCCACCACGTGCCCGAGCCGAAGGACTTCCGCCCGGTGTGGGAGCAGGACGAGGCGGAGCGCTGGTGGCTCGTGTTCGAGTGCTACGAGCCGTCGACCATCTCCGAGGAGCGCCTGCGGGAGTATGCCGAGTGCTGGTTTGCCCTCGACTCCACGGACCACTTCGTCACCTTGCGCCTTCTCCTGCAGCAGAACCTCGAGTGGGACTTCTACCGACTCAACGGACATGGGGGCAAGACAGCGGCGCTCACTGCGTTGCAGTTGGGGCACGAGAGCCAGTCCCAGCAGAACCTGCGTGGGGGCCCGCCTGTGTCCATAAGGAGGATGGAGGTATGAGCAACAGGAACAAGGACATCTGCGCGGGCTCGGGCTCGCGCATCCCAGCCGGCGGAGCTGTGCTGTGCGTCTGTGGGCAGTACTACACCGAGGGCGACTACGTCCCGCTGCACTACCCCGGGCAGGGGCCAGTGGAGGCGCGCAAGGTCGCCCAGCGGCTCGATCGCGCTCTCGCGCAGCTGCAGCTGAAGCGGATGGGGGCGTGGCGATGAAACCGAGCGAGTGGAAGGGGCTGGAAGTGCCCCCCGCAGCAGTCGAGCGGATCGTAGCTCGAGGCCTGAAATCGCTGCGCGGTGTCCGCAAGCTCTGGGCCACGGAGTGGCGGCGGTGGGCCCGTCGCTGGGAGGACCGCTCGGCGGCAGAGGCGAGGGCGGAGGCGAGGGCGGCGGGGGCGGCGTGGGCGGTGAGGGCGGCGGCGGCGGCGGCGGCGTGGGAGGCGGAGGCGTGGGCGGCGTGGGCGGCGTCGAGGGCGGCGAGGGAGGCGGAGCTGGGCCTCCAGGCCCGTGACATCCGGCGCGAGTTGCCGAGCTGGAACGGGAGGCGGACGATGAAACCGAGTGACTGGATCTCAACTGCTCGCCTCAATGGTAGGAAGCCCTGCCGCAAGGCCGTCGAGTGGCTGGAGAGCTACGAGACGGCCTCCGCTTGGAAAGTCTGTCCCCGCGGGGATTGGATGATCTGGGCCCTTCGAGCTGAGGGGATCTCGATCCCCAAAGTGGCCATCGAGAGGATCGTGGAGCGGGCCATCGAGCGCGGCGTGCGCGCGATCTGCGGCGTCCGTGAGCCTTGGGCTGCTGACTGGCGGCGCTGGGCTAAGCGCTGGATCAGCGGCGAGGACCGCTCGGCGGAGGCAGCGGCGCGGGCGGCGAGGGCGGCGTGGGCGGCGGAGGCAGCGTGGGCGGCGAGGGAGGCGGCGTGGGCGGCGGCGAGGGCGGCGGCGGCGGCGGCGGAGCTACGCCTCCAGGCCCGAGACACCCGGCGCGAGCTGCCCGAGTGGCCGGGAGGGACGAAATGATCCGCACACCGACAGGACAGAAGGTCATCGAGCACTGCCAGGAGATCAGGCGCCTCGCCGAGACGCTCCCGGTCACGCCCGTGTACTGCCACATCGCCGACGCGCTCGAGAAGATCCAGCGCCAACTCGACGGGCCGACGGGCTTGCCCCGGCACGAGTTCGTGCAGCGCGGCTCACGAAAGGAGATCTGCGTCCTTGGTCCAGCGCGCGTGTGGGTGCAGGACGGGGAAGAGCGCATCGTGGTCACGATCATGGAGTACGCGGAGGACGGCGAGTAGACGCGCCCAGGGCTCCCGGGCTTCAGGCTGCGTGCCCATCCTTCGCGCAGTGCCTGACGAATCGAGGTCGAGCGGCGTGTGTTCATAGCGCGCAGGGCGCTCACGCCTCGATGCCCGGGGCCCACCTTTTGAAAGGAGGCTAGAGATGGCAATCTGTGCGACGGAGTGGCGGAAGCGAGGCTTCAGGAAGTTCCGGGGCACCGTCACCGTGCAGGTCAGAGTCTGGGCGCGGAGCCGGGCCGATGCGGAGCTGGTGGCCGGGGAGGAACTGGCGCACATGACCTACTTCGGAGGCCCGCCAATGGTCAACATCGAATGCGGCGAAGCAACGGCTGTCGAGCTGGAGGAGGTCAGTGATGAAGACGAAGAGCATTGAGATCGTGAAGTGCGGGGAGTGCCCGCTGTGTGACTGCGCCTGGGACGACACGGACATCAAGCCCGGCGATCCGCCCCAGGAGGACTGCCCCCTGCGCAAGCACGCCATGTTCCTCTACCTCAAGCCCGAGCACCCGATGCTCCAGCCGCAGCTGCCGCTCGACGCGGGGACCGAGAGCTGCGCGCACTACTGCCCCGACAACGGCGTCTGCGAGAAGGGGCACACGGCCACGCCGGACCGTTGCATGCAGTGCGACGAGCACTCCGGGCCGCCTAGCGCGCCGCTTGCGGCCACGCCCCTCGCCAAGCAGAAGATCGCCTGCCCCCGGTGCCACGGCACGGGCGAGCACTACGCCGTGTTCCAGCCCTGGATCATCGACGAGCCGGGAAGCGCGCCCAAGGCCCCCGAGCCCCTCGACGCCGCGCCCTGCCCCGCGTGCGAGGGCGCCAAGGAGGTCACGGTCGAGAAGGCGCTGGCTCTGCTCTCGCGCTGGGGCCAGGAGTACAAGGCGCTAGCGACGCAGCGCAACGCCAAGGTGATCGAGCTGGGCCCCTCGACGCTCGCCGCCCTGGCTGGTATGCTCGGGGGGAAGGGAGAGAGCCAATGAACGTCAAGAAAGCCAGGAAGTGGATCGCAGGGCCCTGGGACGACGAGCCCGACCGCAAGGAGTGGGTGCGTCACGGGCTGGTGTGCCTGATCCTCCGCATGCCTAAGGGCGGGCACCTCTGCGGCTACGTGGGCATCCCCAAGGGCGTGCGCTACGACAGCAATGGGCTGGAGGAGATCGCGCATGGGGGGCTCACCTACGGCGGCCGTCTCAAGCCCGGCGCAGGTGTCTGTGAGGAGGACTGCGAGTACAACTGGGAGGGCTTCGACTGCCATCACGCGGGCGACATGGCCCCCTACGACGTCACGCGCGGACTCAGATGGGAGGGCAGCACCTACCGCACCATGGACTACGTCGAGGGCATCGTCAACGCCATGGCCGACTACGTCGACAAGACACGCGGCGAGGGCCGGCGGCGGCTGCGCTACGGGCGCGATCGCGTGTGTGTCGAGAAGCTCAAGCGCGGCGTGTGGGTCGAGGTCGACAAGGGCATGGCACGCGCCATCGACGAGCTGACGCAAGCGCGCGGCCTGAGCGGCGTGATCGAGGTGCGCGATGCCTGAGACGCAGTGGCCCAGGGGCGCGCCAGGCTCGCAGGAGGCGGTAGAGGCCGGGTGCATCTGCGCTGTGTGGGACAACCACTACGGCCGCGGGTACTGGGGCGATGGCACCAAGTACGGCTGGGACGTCAGAGGCGACTGTCCCGTGCATGGCAAGCAAGAGGAGGGGAGCGATGCTGCTCAGGGCGACTGACTTGGCGATCGAGTTGCGCGTCACGAGCTTCGTCGACCGCGTGCTGATGCGCTACTACCCGACCAAGCGCGCCAAGGAGATCGTCAACCGGGCACGGCGCCGCCTGATCGAGCGCCTACTCAAGGAGGACTCGACCGTGGCCGAGCTGGCCGCGTTTCTCGCTGGCGGGGCGCCGGAGTATCGCGCCCTGATTCAGGCGAAGAAGGGACTGGAGGGGAGATGAGCAAGCCAGACATGACCCGAGAGCAAGAAGAGCGCATGCAGGCCTTGGAGGCCGTTCGGGACTGCATAGCATTCGTGGAGGCTCGCGGCGGTAACGAAGCGCGCCTCGCACGCCCGACGCTACGCGTCCTACGAGGACTGGAGACGAGCCTCGGGGCTTCCGGTCCGTGGGGAGACGCCATAGATCTGTGCAGGACGCTGCTGGAGCGGCATGACCAGGACCTCGCCAAGGTGCGCGCGTTGACCGGGCTTGTTCGGGACGCCACCCTCATCATGCGTGACGTCGCGATCACCAAAAACATCTCGAGGGCCATTCGGGCCAGTGCCGACGAGTGGCTGATCAAGGAGGACGAGGGATGATCTACAAGCTGCCCGACGGCACGGAGACCGACAGCGCACGGTGGGCCGCTGCAGCCTGGAAGGCGTGCGCAGGGACGCGACAGGCGCTCCTGCAGCAGGTGCTCGAGGCGGACAAGAAGGACTGGTGCAACTGGAAGCTGCTGCAGGCCGAGATCAGGAAGGAGCTGCGCTGTGAAAGGAGCCAAGGATGAGCCGGACTAGGGTGGGCGGGACGATCACGCTCCGCCGCGAGGAGGAGGGGCACTGCACGCTGCTCCTGGAGACCGAGGAGTGGACCCAAGCGCTCGGCATGTGCGACGAGCACAACGAGCGCCACGGCGTGGAAGCGATCTTCAAGCAGAAGGCCGGGTACCTGGCCGATGTGCTGCGCGCGCTGCTCGAACTCGCCGAGGACCCGCGCAAAGAGGAGGAGGCAAAGCCATGCGAACCGCCGCCATCATTCTAGCCGTCGCGCTCGCGGGATGTGCCCCCGACTGGATGGACAACGGACTCCTTGTGCGGGACGGTGTCGAGTTACATTCAGGCACGTTCCCGCGCTACGTAACTACCGACGGCACGATGTCGGACGCCCTTGCGGAGGAAGCAGCCGAGTGGTGGAACGACCAAGTAGGTCTGCCCCTCATGGAGTACACCCCGTTGGGTGCCTCCGACGTTGTCGTGGGTGTGGGGTACATTCCCAACCCGGACGCGCTGGGTCGGGCAGACATCGACTACGCTCGCGATGGCGCCATCCTCGGGTGTGTCATTACCATCGCGTCCGACTACGCGTATGATCGCGCAACGGCCCTGCAGGCCTTGCGTCACGAACTGGGCCACTGCCCCCTCGGCCTCGACGACGATCCTGGACCGCCCGTGACAGTCGATCTGCGCAGTATCATGTCGAGTCCGCTTGACTCTTTGGGCGAGGTGACCGATCACGATCGCGAGATCATTGAGGAGATGTATCATGAAAGCCTTTAGTCTGCTGCTAGTAGCCGCGCTCACGGGGTGCGCATCAGAGGCCGCGTTCATCGACGCGTGCGAGGACCGCTGCAGGCGCGACGCGAGCTGCGGCCTGATCGACGAGGCGCGCTGCGTCGGACGCTGCCCCGAGGAGTACCGTGAGGCCGCCAGCTGGCAATGCCGCAACGCCACGATGGACTACTACAACTGCGTCGAGGCCTTGCCCAACTGCGCCTGGTCCGCTGTGGAGTGGTGCTCGGACGAGACCGACGTGATGCTGGAGGACTGCTGATGTTCGACGAGATCGAGGAGCTGGCGGAGGACACAGCAGAGGTGCGGCGGGCCGTTACAGTTGCGCGATCGCCCAATTACAAGGGCCTTCGCGATCGTAGATGCCTACCGAACGATGGCCCCAGGGTGAATGCGCGCTGGTCCGGGCACGTTCAGGCGATGCCGAACCTGGTCACCAACAGCCGACAAGCGCGCCACAGCGGACGCCCCGTCGTCAAGAAGACCCCATGCAGGTTCCCCGAGTGACAGACAAGCTTGCCCCAGCCCAGGGCGCGATCGTCCGGCGCAAGCCCCTGCGCGAGAGCGCTACCAAGCAGGCCGAGCACGCCCAGGTGGGCCGCAGATCGCGCCGGGAGGCCATGACGGGCCAGGCGCCCGCGGGCACCGCGGCGCGCTACCGGCGCAACTGGGTCGACGCGTCGCTGTTCTTGCAGGCCTTCCGCGAGGAGCGCCCCCTGGCCGACTGGGCCAACACCGAGCGCGCCTTCCGCATCGAGGTCACCGAGCAGGCGCTGGCGTGGCTGGACGATCACGTCGGCGACATCACGACCGTCGAGATCCAAGCCTACGAGAACGCGCTGCTGAACAAGCCCATGGTCGACAAGCGGGGCAACAAGAAGGTTGGCTTCGAGCGCTCGACGATCAACAACCGCCTCTCGGCCCTGCGCTCGCTGTTCCTCCAGGCTATCGAGCTAGGCAAGCGCACCGACGAGCCCACCGAGAAGATCACGCGCAAGCGCCCCGATCGCGCCTACCACCAGCCGCCGCTCCCGCTCGAGCAGGTGCGCGAGGTCCTGGACGCGATCGACCGCACGACACCCATCGGCTACCGCGACTGGATGCTGATCCGAACGATCGTGCGCATGGGCCTGCGACGCGAGGAGGCGGCCGAAATGACCGTGGGCGACTTCGATCGCGCGCCAGACGGGGGGCTCCAGGTCACGCTCAGGCGCAAGGGCGACAAGCGCCAGATCGTGCTCGTCCCCCGCGACCTCGAGCGAGCCCTCTCGGAGTACATGGCCACCCTCGACCTCGACGACGTGCTGTTCCCCGTCATCCGTGGCGCTGGGAAGGTCCACAGAGCGCTCCCGCTCTCGACGTCCTCGGTCACCAAGATCGTCCGCAAGCGCGTCTCAGCGGCCCTGGGGCGGCCTGTCGGGCCCCATGCGCTCCGAGCGACCTCCATCACCGAGGCCCTCGACGCCGGGGCGCCCCTGCCCTCGGTCCAGCGCTACCACGGCCACCGGGACGTCCAGACGACGCTCCTGTACCACGGGGACAAGCTGGACCGCTCTACAAGTGCTGGAGATCTATGGGACTTGGGGGAGGGCGAGGAGGACCCCGGGGCCTGAAGGGGACGTCGATCTCATGCCCGGCGCCTACCGGTTTCTCTCGGCAGGCCAAATCGACGCCCCCTCCAGACCACGGGGCCCGGGGGCGTGCTATTGGATGAGGGGCGGGGCCGTAGGGGCTTGGATCAGCTCGTCATCCTTGGTGCTGATCCCCCCGATGAATGTCGGGTCGAAGGTCATGGCGGTCTTGTTGACGCCCTGGGGGCCTGCGATCTGAAGCTCGAGGACCCAGGCGCCACTTGGCGTCTCCTCCAGCACAAGGACGTCGACCGGCGGCGCTCCAGGCATCATGATCATGACGCGCTTTCCGAGGTTGGCTCGCAGGGTTGGGACGAGGGGCGATTCGGGCATGTACACGGTTCCTTTCCTGAGACAGGATGATACACCAGGTGAGACAGCTACGCAAGCACTAGTACCTGAGTGGGTTGCGCTCGCGCCACCCGTCGGAGTCCACCCACAGGATGTAGATGGCGCCACACCGGGAGCAAGAGGGCAGGAGGACCTGTTTTGGATCGCCGCTCTGCGGGGCCCAGTCCCATTCGTGGCTGCACGTCAGGCAGCGGTAGTGCTGCAGCTCGGTCACGCAAGCCTCCGGGTCGATCCGACGCCGAACCAGTTGCCGCCGACCTCGACCGTCGCCCCCTCCCAGTGGCGCGCGTGCCAGTCGGTCAAGCCCGGGACCGGGTTGGCCAGGCGGCCAGCGTACCACTCGGACACGACCCTCTCTATCACAGAACTAAACAATGTCATTCTCGTGATACGGGCGCGCCGGGCCAGGCGCTCGGGCGTGCAGCTCGAGGGGTAGGCCTGGCACTTGCTGTCGGAGGCGGAGTCCCAAGCGGAGTTGATGGGCTGCGAGTACGCGCGGAGCAGCTCGGTGAAGGTGCTGAACTTGGGCCGGGCGCCGCGGGGCCCGATCACGAGCATGTGGTAGTTGGTCATGGCCCAGAGGCACGCGGCGGCAGAGCGCTCGGGGGGGCTCTCGCCCACCTCGCCTGCGAGCATGCGCTTGGTCCAGAGCAGGTCCGTGGGCGTGATGCGGTAGCGGACGTCCCCAGGGCCTGCCATGATGCCGTTGTTGATGGACACGCGGGCTCGGTGCAGGCGCGAGAGCAAAGCCGCTACGAGGGCGCCCAGGCCTAGGGAGTAGAGGAGTTTCACCAGCCCTCCGTTCCCTGTTCGACCGCGCGCCGCTTCCGCGCGTCAGCCGTGCCAAACGGCTGCCTCTCGTGAACATCGATCCTGAACTCCTCGGCTTGTCGCACGTAGAAGTTCAGCGGGGTCCTACGGATCATATCGTACAGGCGGTAGGCGTCCTTGGTGGGGCGGTTGAGCCAATCGTCGGGGCGCGTGCCCCAACCGTAGACCCAGCCGCCGCGAGTCCGGTGCACCATGTAGCCCTCGGTCACGTCCCGATCTACCTTGCGCCGCGTCATGCGAGCGACGAACAGGACGATGAAGGTGAAGCGATCCAGCTCCTGCGCGGCTCTTACGCCGTCCCACAGGCGCGCCTTGTAGTTCATGTAGTCGGTCTTGCTGCTATTCCGCCGCGCCCCCTTCCGCCGCACGACCCCGTAGGCCTTGGCGACGTCGCCGGTCTGGTAGTTGCGCCACTGGAGCAGCGCGCCCAAGGCCCGGAGCTTCGTGTCCTCGTCCTTGGCGTGCTTGGCAAGGTAGCGGAACACGGGCATGATCTGGTCCTCGGAGATGCGGCCAGCGAGCGCGTAGGCGTAGGCCCGCCGCTCGTGCTCCTTGTCCCCGACGGGGAACTTCTTCTCCTTCGGAAAGATGTACTTGGCCATCGCTTACCTCAGTCGTGGAAGATCTCGATGGGGAGGCGCCAGCCCAGCCCGACCTCCAGGTCCTCGATCTCGCCCACCAGTCGATCCATCTCTGCGTCGGTCACGTAGAGCGTGTAGCGTGGGGACTGATCGCCCTCGCGCCGATGGTACGCCACCCAGTGGTCGTCCTCGAGCCACCGGCGCACGCCCAGCGACGAGCGGATCGCACGCCCAACGATCCCGCGCACCTCCTGGACTTCGCCTTTGCGTGCGTAGATCATGATGACGGCTAGTCGGCGCTCGCCCATGCTCCGAGTGTACCACGACTGTTCGTGATCACGAAAGGTGTCGTGCGCGTGAAAGGCGGCTAGCGCCAGCGCGTCGTCGGAGCCAGCACGCCGCGCATCCCCTCGATACGCTCGCGGTTGGCGATCATGACGCGCAGCATCTCTTCGATCTCGCCGTGCAGGTCCCCCGCGGGGTCGTAGCCGTGTTCGGGGAGCCAGCGCACCTCGGGCGAGTAGACGTGCTCCTCGGCCTCGTAGCGGGGGTTGTCGAGGTGCTCGATGCGGACGTTGAGGCCCATCGGCCTGCCTACGCCCTGGACCGCCTCGGCCAGCTCGAGGACATGGTAGGCCCGATCGAACTGGTGGATGCAGCGGTAGCCCTCAGCGGGGTTCTCGAGGACGAGCCGCAGGCACTGCAGGCTGTCGCGCAGGGGCAAGAAGCCGCGCCGCTGCGTCCCGGCGCCGTAGACGGTGAGCGGCATCCCGATCGCAGCCTGGGCGCAGAAGCGGTTGAGCGCGGTGCCGAAGCACTCGTCTGCCCAGATGGAGGGGTTGCCCGAGAGCCCCCCGAACCTGCCCGGGTGATCGACGCCGTAGACCACGCCCTGCATGATGTCCGTCGCGCTCAGGCCCCACCACTCGCAGGCGCGCTCGATGTCGTGGGTGCTCGCCACCTTTGCGCTGTGGTACAGGCTCGAGGGACAGCGCGGGAAGTGCTGAGGCTCCCAGTCCACACCGTGGACGCTGAGCGAGAAAGGGGGCTCCGGGATCGGGCAGGGAGGGGTGCCGAGTTCCCCCATGCTTCCGATCGCGACCAGGTGCGCGTCGGGGCAGGCCTCGCGCATCGCCCACAGCACGTTGGTCATGCCGATCTCATTGTTGCGCTTGGTCTCGGCGCACTCCTCGGGCCCCTTCATCGAATAGGGCGCGCTCGGCTGCTGCGCGAGGTTGACGATCGCGTCGGGGGCGAAGGCTGCCAGCTCGTTGCGCAGGATGTGATAGCTCAGCGCGGAGAAGGGACGCATGCCGCGGTTCTGCGTGGCGCTCTCGAGAGCGGCGAATCGCTCTGACATTAGCGGCGTCTTGAGCACTGAGCGCGCGCCTAGGCCCGCAGCCCAGCGTCGCTTGGCGCCGTTGTCCATGCCGTGGACGTCGTGCCCGTGGTAGGAGAGGTACTGGGCCAGCGCCCAGCCGATGTACCCGTCGATGCCTAGGATGTAGACTCTCATGATCCTTCCGTTGGATTTGGCCAGCCATCAAGCGCATCCGCGGCCAAATCGATCCCGCCCCAGGGCTCGCCCTCGTTGCGGACGAGCTGGCCCTTCGAGGACTCGAGGATGTCGTGCATGGCCCGGCGCTTCTCGCTGAGCCTGTGGCCCTTGTCGCGATCGCCTCTGTCATGGTGCTGGTGCATGTTCATCAAGCCACAGGTCTCGGTCAGGTTCTCGACTCTGTAGCCCCCACGCACGAGTCGGTCGGTGAAGTCGACGTCGGACGCGCCATACCAGGTGTAGCGCTCGTCGAAGCCGCGGACGTACTCGAAGACGCGCTGGGTCGTCACGGTACAGCAGCCCGTGCCGATGGCTAGAGGGAACTGGTTGCAGCGGTGCTCGAAGACCTCAGGGTCGCTCGTCTCGTAGTTAGCCGAGCCCAGGGGCCAGTTGGTCATCGCCGTCTGGATGCACGTCACGGCGGGGGGCGACGTCTCGGGGGCTGCGTCCAGGCGCTCCAGCGAAACCTCGAGTGCCTCAGGGTGGAGCACGCCGTCTACGTCGGCGAAGGTCAGGTACTCGCGCCGGCCCCACCTGCCCCCGATGTTGCGCACGAGCGCGGTGGGGTAGTCCGTGTTGAGCATGTGCTTGGTGCAGACGATCGAGGCCTGGTGGATGATCGCCTCGCCTAGGAGCGCCGATAGCACGTCTGCCTTCTCCTCGATCGACCTGGGCTGCAGGCAGAGCGAGATGATCGTGTCGCGTCGCTCGCGGGTTAGCGTCTGGCGCGAGATCGAGCGCAGGCAGCAGCCCAGGCGCGTCGCATAGTCCTCAGTCAGTCGCGTGATCGGGATCACGATCGTCACGCCCGGTAGCATCAGCTTCCTCCTGTGCGCGTCGCCAGCCATGCAGACTCTCTCGTCGCAGGGGCTCGAGGTGGCGCAGTATCCGCTTGGTCCTGGGGTCCTTGTCTGCCTGGGCCTGCAGATGCGCGGCCAGGTTCTTCTCCCACCGGCGGTCCTCGCTGATGCGCCCCCAGAGGTGCGCGTTGCGATTGCCGCCGATGAAGTGGTACTCGTCGGGGAGCGCGAGGGGGATCTCGGTGCGGGGCGCGCCCAGCATGCGCGTGATCGCGTAGACGCTCCAGCCCGGCGACCGCACGATGTCCTCGTAGGAGAGCGCGACGTACTCCTTACACCACTGAGGCGCCCAGCGGATCGCGAGCGCGTAGAATCGGTGCCAGGCCTCGAGCGCCTCCTCGAAGGTCTTCGCCTCGCCGACCATGTGCGAGTAGATCGCGCGCTGGGGCCGCTTGTACAAGATCACGCCGAAGGGCTGCCCCCGCTCGGTAAAGCGCTCGAAGTGCTGGGGCGACTTGTCGGCGCTTACGAGCGTGTCGCACCCGAGCCGTTTGGCCACGATCGCATACAAGTCCCCCTCGGGAAAGCGCTGCGTGATGAAAGGCTCATCGAAGACGGGGCAGGACGCGCCGTGCCGCATACAGCGTCGCGAGATGTGCCAGCCCCGAATGCGCGTTGCTAGGGGGCGGTGAGGGGGCGCGTCGACAAGCCAGTGGACTTCGCCCGCGGACGCTAGGCCCGGGACTCGGTCGAGCATGCGCGCCAGGATCGTGCTGCCGCAGCGGTCCTGTCCGATGATCGCTAGCGTACGCATAGGGCAACGAGGGTCCTCTGGTTGATGCCCGCCGGCGCGAGGTGCGACAGCTCAGGGTGCGCATCGACGGTCGACTTGACGAGGGGCTCCTTCGCGAGGTCGGGGCTCTCGTAGCCGATGTGTTCGATCCGCCAGCCTGCAGCCTCGGCCGCGTGCTCGATCTGCCAGCCGAAGATCGGGCTGATGTGGCGGTGGCGTTCGCGCTCCTCGGGCGAGAAGTTGAACAAGTGTCCGGTCTTGGCGAAGAGGCGGCGGCTGATCTGGCACTCGACGTTGGGCGTGGTCACCAGCACGAAGCGGCGCGCGACCCGAGCTGCCTCGCGGTAGAAGTGCCAGACGTTTTCGATGTGCTCGAGCACCTCGACAGCGATCACGCCCTCGCAAGACTGATCTCCGTAGGGCCAGCGGCCGTTGATGTCGCCCGTCTTGAAGTGGGTCCAGCCGCCCTGATCGCGCGTGGCGTACTGGTCGCAGCGGATCACCTTGTAGTCGCTGCAGGACCAGCAATGCACGGCGCAGCCGATGTCGAGGAGATGGCCGTCGGCGCCGGGGGGCAGCAGGTCCCTCCAGATCGCCTCCCAGAGGCCTTCGCCGGTCCACTCGCGCTGGTTGGTCTCGACCGTCCTGCGATCGAACTCGAGGGTCTTGCGGTTCATTCCTACCTCCCGAAGGTCCTGAGGAACTCGAAGTCCATGCCCCACTTGTCGCGCCAGACGCGCCACGCCTCCATGTGCCGCTCCTTCGAGTAGCGCGCGTTGTCGTAGGCCTCGGTGGAGCACTGGCTGTGGATGTGCTTGCAGACGGGGTCGACCGTCAGGATCGACCGATAGCCCGCCGCGTGGAACTGCAGCGCGAGGTCGGTGTCAACGCCGCCGACGAAATAGCGCTCGTCCGGGATGCAACCCTCCTCGAGAGGCTCGCGACGGATCACGGTGGAACCAAAGCCGACGCACTCAGCCACGTGCCACTGCATCCAGCCGCCCGAGTGGGTGGCGTGCGCGTGCTCGACGAGGGCTAGATGCGGGACGCCGCCGGGCACGGGCTTGATCTCGAAGCACCAGGGCTTCATCCACTTGGCGTTGCCGGTGGAGACCTGCGCGCAGGCGATGCGCACGCCTCTGTCTGCCTCCTGCTGGATCATCAGCACGAGCTGGTGCCAAGCGCGATCGGCGAGGATGATGTCGTCTTGCAGGCGGCACCACCAGGCGCAGTCGCTGTCGAGGAAGCGTCGGATGGAGTCCGCGGGGGGCTTGGCGTTGCCCTCGTTGCGCTCGTTGTGGACGTAGTGCAGGTCGAAGTCGAACACGTCGGGGTCGGGCAGCTCGTGCTTGCAGGGGCCCTGGACGACGACCTCGACCCTGTGGCGTGCGTCCACGACGGCGCGGTCCAGCGCGATGAGCGCGCGCGTCAGGCAGCTCACGGGCCGGTTGGGCATGTAGGGTACGAAGGTCCAAAAGCCCCCGGTGCGCGGGTCCTTCATCTCGCCGCTCTGGATGCGCCGGGCCACTGTGGGATGCATCAGTCCTGGTCCCCCCACCCGTCCGGGTTGCGGATGATGTCGGTCGACTCGGCAAGGATCTTGCGGTTGCGCGCCGTGAAGGGGTTCGAGGCGTTGGGGATCTTGCCGCCGGGGTAGCTGTGGTGCTGGTGCATCATGCTCATCCTGCACTCGTCCTGCGTACGCACGACGCGCCGGCCCATGCGCTCGAGGCGCCGGACGAAGTCCACGTCGTCGGCCCAGGGCCCGTAGAAGCGCTCGTCATGGCCGCGCATGTGCTCAACGTCCGCACGCTTGACCGCCACGGCGCCGTAGCCCGTAGGGGTGAACTTGCCCCCTCGGCACACCGAGTCGAAGGCGGCGGGGTCGGTGATCTGGAAGATCGGGTCGGCGGGCCAGCAGCCCGTCATCAGGTACACGGACAGGATGACCGCGATGCCCTGCTCGGCAGTGAAGAGCGCGTCCAGCTCATCGAAAGTGGACGGGTGGAGCACGATGTCGCTGTCGATGTGGAGGAGCACGTCGGCCTCTGACGCGCGCGTTCCGATGTTGCGCGCGCGGGGGGCGCAGAAGGCGGGGTGCTTGCCCGCGGTGACGATCAGGTCGGCGTCGTGCTCGCAGCACACGTCGGCCAGCGGCTTGAAGTCCTCCAGCTCGTCGTAGAGGCACACGACCTTGATCCCGACCTCGGAGCGCTGGCGCCGGATCGCGCCCAGGGTGTTCTGGAGGTAGGGGACGTATCGGTTGCCGCTGGTAGGGATGATGACGCCGTAAGTCAAACCAGGCATGGGGGGATGATATCACGCTAGGCGAGGCGCTGTCCAGGGGACATCAGAACCCCGTCGCGACCCAGGTGGTGCCGGTCGAAGGGCCCGAGGTAGTGTGGAATGAGTCCTGACATGATCTGCTCCTAGACGGTTAGAACACGGAAGTCTGTGATGTACGCAGAGCCGGCGGCGGTGGCGTCATGCAGGAAGTTCAGCCCTACGTTCTTGCATGTGCCGCCGGACTGCCAACCCGCATCCCAGGACGACGAGGGGTCTGGGGGCGGAGAACCGCCAGATCCAGTCCAGCCGACCGAGCTGGCGCGTGTTACGGCCTCCATGCCAGGGCGAAGCAGGTACAGGCTGATGCCAGGGTCTGTCGAGCCCGTGGGGTCTCGGAGATCGACAAGCATCCGAACTCGGTACCCTTCGTCCGTGCGATCCATCGCGCCGGTCAGCATGGTAGTCCACCGTGCGCCAACGTCGTATGTCACCCCGTTGGTGATCTCCAGGTTGAGGTCGTCCTGGAAGCCGGCACCCCCTCGGCCAAACAGCAAGAAGTGCGCCGTATCCTGCCCCAGGACAGCTACACCTGGGGCCGTGTTGGCGCCGAGGGTTAGCTCGTTGCGCGGGCCCAGCGTGGCTTCCACTACGTAGGCATCAGGCAGCGTGGGGAGGTCGTTGATCCAGTACAGGCGGCCGGCGCGCACTGCAGGGCTTCCGTCATGGGTGTACACCAAGCGGTTGCGGCGCGGCACGTCTAGACCTGCAGGATAGGTCGCCACCGAGAGTGTGCCGTTTCCTCCGCCGTATGACAGCGGACTATCGAACTGCGAGATGTCGTTGCCGTTCCACTCCCAAAGCGTTTCTTGTCCAGACTCGCCCGACGCGCCGCCGAAGAAGAGCCAAGCGTTTTGCTGGTCGTCCCAGGTCTTGAGCTTTCCTGAAGACGTGTCGTCGTACATCCAGCCGCTCTCGACAGTCCAACCAGCTGCCGCGATGAACGCGTTGGCTGCTGCATCTCCCGCATGCGCTCCGATGTGGTGGTTGAGCTTAGCTACCATCCTGCAACCCCGCTGCGTAGCGCGCGGCCTTCAGCACCTCGTGGGACTGCACGTGATCCGGGTACTGGCGGAGCAGAGTGCGGACCACGCGAGCCAAGGTAGCCCCGCGCGTCACGCACAGCTTCATCCCGTCGTCGATCAAGGCTGCCGCAGTAGGTTCGACGCCCTTCGGCACGCCCGTTTGGTCAAGCGCGTGGAGGCCTAGCAGGAGCTTGGCCACCCAAGCAAGATCGTGCGGGTCCTTTACTGCGTCCGCATGAGCGCGCGTCACAAGGCTGACGCCTCTTGCTTGCTCCCGCGCCGTCCGCGCTAGACGTTCTGCCATGCTGCGAGCGCGCTTTCGCATCACCTCGATCGACGCTGCGCGAATGCCTAGCGCCTCGGAAGCAAAGCGCGAACGCGCAGACGCGGCAAGATCCGCAGGGCGTAGCTCTACTCCGTTCGTCCACGTGCCCATCTCAGCGAGCTTGGCGTCGAAGGGGCTGGGGTCTCCGTCCATGTCCAGCGCCGCCAGGTGCGGGACCTGCTCATCTACTAGGTCGTCCCAGACCTCCTGCACGCCGCGCAGCGCCTCCTCGATGTCGCGCAGCTGATCGATCATCGCGGTGTACGAATCGGAGAAAGCGTTGGCCATCAGAGTCCTCTCAGTAGTTCGTGTTGACGTCGAGCGAGTCACAGCGCTGCCCGGCCGCAACCAGATTTGTCCAGATGCCTCCAGCCTCGGGGTCTGAGTTGTAGGCGCTCTGGTAGCTCTTGTAGTCGGGCGTCTGAGCAGCGCTACGCCCAAAGGGGTTGTTTCCCGCGCCAGAGCCGTGCCACAGTGTGCTGTACTTGATCGATAGGTCGTCGTTCGCGCTCGTCCAGTAGACTGCAGGGGACCCAGATACCCCTTCGAGCCTCGAGCGGTTGATCAGGATGGAGAAGCCTGGGTTAGTGTCAATCTGCACGGGGTAGTTCCACACTGCAGAGCCCACTATTTCGGTGTCTTGTATTAGCATCGCGCCTGCTGACGTCACAGCAAACTGAATCCCACCAAGAACTGAACTCCTATCTGTCAGATACAACTGGCCGTTGGTGCCAGCTACGACGATCTTACCGACCAAACCCAAACGCTTGGTTATTATGCACTCTCCCGACAGTATGGTGAGCACGCCCCCAGCGCGCGAGATCGTGTGGTTGTGTCCGTCGACGATCACACAGAAGTCAGGCGGCCTAAGCAGCGCAGCAGTAGCCTCATCTTTTAGGAGGTGCACCGTGATCCCGTCGAAGGTGCAGGAGTCCAGCGCGTTCTGTGTGGTTGCGTACCAGTCCCGCATCCCGTTAGATCCTACGTTCCGGTGGGGCGCCACATGGGAGACGTCCGGGTCGATGCCGAGCCCTGTGGTCAGGATGTTGTCCTCGACTACGGCACCCGTGACCGCTACCCCCGCTCCGATCGCGTAGGATGCCGCGTTGGCTGACATCAGGTTGTTCTGAAGCACGATCGACACCGGCGCGAAGTTCACCATGATCGCCGAGTTGTTTGTGCTCACAATGTGGCTATTTCGCACGGACAAAGAAGCCGCGGCAGTGTTCATCAGGATGCCGTCGACTGCCTCTGCAAGGATGCTGGAGTCCTGTACGAGCAAGCTCCCTTGCCTGTGGTGCAGACCTCCTGTGATGGCGCAGTTCTCGACCAGCACGTCAGTAGTAGCCGTAAGAGTCAGGAGGACCACGCCGTCTACGTCACTGACGAAGGCGCAGTCAACAAACCGCAGCATCGCGCCAAGGGAAGCGTCGACGTAGTTGTTCGCTGTCGCGCCAGCCAGAATGCAGTTGAAGACCGGGACGTAGTTGCTGGCAGCCACGCCCATGCTGATCGTGCGGCGCGTGCTGCTTGCCCTGATCGTGAGGTCGTTGATGCTCGTCAGGTCAGAGGTGATCGTGACGACGTTCGCCCCCGAGTTCTCTACGATCGTCGTGTCCCGGTTCGCGCCAGCGAGGTACACGTAGTCGGTCGAGAGCGTGATCGCCTCGTCGTAGATGCCTGGATACACGTAGACCAGGTACGGCGTAGCCACAGCGGCGAGCGCGTTGGCTGCCGTGATGGCCGCCTGGATCGTGTGGTAGGGGTTCTGCTGCGTGCCGTCCTGCGAGCCCACCTCGGAGGACTTGTCCACGAAGAGAACGTTTGTGATGTCGGGCAGGGAGAGGCGCCCAAGGCCGACTGCGCCGCGGGGGAGTGTCGAGATGTGCATTCCAGGCATGCTAGTAGTCCGTGTTCACGTCTAGGCTGTCAAACCGCTGCCCAGCAGCCACCAGGTTGGTCCAGATCGCCCCTGCTTCGGGATCGCTGTTGTACGCGTCGTGGTGCGACTTGTAGTCTGGCGTCTGCGCACCCGACCTCCCGAAAGGGTTGTTGGCGCCCACGCTCCCGTGGATCACCGTAGACCACGCGAGCTGTAGGTCGTCGTTCGTGACCGTATCCCAGTAGATGGCCACGTTGCCGCTATTGCCCTTCAGGTAGGAGCGCTTGATCGTCACGACCGGGTCTGCGTCGGCGAGACGGATGCAGTAGTTGTCGCTCGCGTCGCCGTTCACGGTAGCTCCGTCCAGGTCAACTGTGGCTGTAGCGTCACCGCTCTGCACGTCAAGCATGCCCGTAAGAACCGTGCCGGGGCCCAGGAGCAGCGTAGCGCCTCCTTGCGCGGGAGCAAAGTCGATGCTGCCAACGATGTTCACGTCCCGTGTCTCGAGGTCGTCACTGGAGCCGATCGTTATGGCCGGAGAGCCTGCCGCGCGCGTTATCGTGAACCCATGGCCATCGATGATCACGGGCCTTGAAGGCGGAGTCAGCGCTGCGGCGATCGTGAAGTCCTGCAGCAGGTGCACGGTGATGTCGTCGAAGGTGCACGCGTCGAGAGCGTCCTGGATGGCTGCATAAAAGTCGACGTCCCCTGCCGCACCCACGTAGCGCGTCGGGGCCACGTGCGAGACATTGGAGTCGATCCCTGCCTCCATCACGTTGCCCTCAATGATCCAGCCGGTGAGTGCTACGGTCGAGTCGATGTCGGGGTTGTTCGCGCCCGAGTCAAAGAGGCAGTTGCGCACGATTCCCTGAGTGGGCGCCGCGGTCACGTAGATCTTGCGCGCCCCAGCAGCCAAGCCAATGAAGTGTACGCTGTCGAGCGTGACTACGCCTACGTTGGCGTCAGTCAGGCGCACACAGCCGTTGGCGGAGTCGGACGAGATCGAGCCGTCCCGGACTGTGAGCGCGCCGCCGTCGAAGTCGATATAGCCACCTGAGATGGTGCAGTCGTTGAGGACCACGCGGTTGGACGCGTCATCGTCTGTTGCAAGCGCAGGGTCGCCTCCTGCACCATCGTCCACGATCCAATCGCAGCGCTCGAACCACGCAGAGGCGCCGCCCTCGATGAACACGTACCCGTCAGGGTCACCAACATCGATCAGGCAGTTGAAGAACCGGACGAACTCGTTGAAGGAGCCATTGAGGCCGATCGCGTAGAACGCATCCTCGCTGTGGATCGTCAGGTCCGAAACCGAGACCTCGTCGGCCGTGATCCCCAGGGTCACCGTGTCGCTCGTGATGATCGTCGTGTCCCGATCCTCGCCCTGGAGGTAGATGAAGTCGTTGGTGATGGCTACGGCTTCTTCGTAGATGCCCGGGTGGATGTAGATCAGAATGCGATTGGTCGTCGTGGGCGCAAGCGCTACTGCGGCAGTCACGGCCGCACCGATCGAGTTGAAGGGACGCTGCTGCGTGCCGTCGGGCGCGTAAGTGCCTGCGGTCTTGTCCACGATGAGGATCTGCTGGATGTCGGGCAGTGAAAGCGCACCACCAGCACCACCGCCCCTCGGTAGCGTCGTGCCCCAGAGCGTTGAGCCCATGATCTACGCCTCCGCCCGACCGTATTTGAGGTCGCCGTCGTTCGCGTCGTGGATGAACGCGAGATAGTCGTTCCCCGCCGTGGGCACGTACTCGTAGACCACGCCAGCCTGGATGGGCGTGTCGTTGTTGGTCGCTACCACGGTGTTGTTCCCCTTGGCGCACCAACAAATCTCGTCGCAGAAGAACTGGATGGCCTTGTTGACCGTCAAGGGACCGATGCGCGCGCTCACGTTCGTCACGGCCTGCGAGCCGCCCTCGCTGTCGACGGGCGAGAAGCGCGCTGCGGGGACTGGGGTCAGGGTCGTGTCGTCGCCCTCGACGCCCTGGACTGCGACGTTCATGGTGCCGGCGCCATCGCTCTGGACGGGGTTGCCATCGACGAACTGGATGTCGACGCCGATGCCTGCCGCGGGCGCTACGACGACCAGCCGGCCTGTAGCGTCACACAGTACCGTACGGGTCTCGTTCGCGCCCACGCCCGAGACGGAGTAGGACGTTTCCTGCGCTACGATCGGCGCCAGTTGCTGGATAGGATGCGATCCCTGCTCACCGGGCATTGACTACCTCTGAGGAAAGAGGAGGAGGGCGAGCAGACCGGCGCTGACGCTCAGGAGGGTGTCAACAATTCCGGCAGGTTTTCGAGGACCTTGTGCCACGCCCACGTCTCCATGATGGTTGAGCGCCGGGCATTGGCCTCGTCTTGGAGTGTATCGTAGTTCTCGATCATGTACAAGAGGGCGTTGGCAACGTGGCCAAGGTCAAGGCTAGGTGCTTGGGCGCCTCCGCAGGGGGCCAAGGGGCCCGTGGGAATGCTCCAGGAGGTCGAGTACCTGTCATGCTCTGCGTGGCCCGTGCAGTCCGTAGCGAGCGTTGGGAGGCCTGCAGCGGCGCACTCGAGGGGCAGCATGCCGAAGCCCTCGGCGCGGGACGGCTGTACGAGGCCGTGGAAGCCCGCAACGCACTGGGCCATCTCAGCAGGCGTCCGGGCCACCTTGCCGCTGATGACCTTGATGCCTAAGCTCTTCTTGGCCAGGGGAGCGTGCGCCTCGGGGAAGGACGACAGGATCGTGAGCTTCGCGTCGATCTCGCCCATCGACGCCAGCCGCTCCCACGCCTCGACGAGCTGCAGGGTGCCCTTGCGATCGGGCTCTCCCGCCGAGCAGGTGTGCAGGAAGGTCAGGGGCTCGCGCGGGAGCTTCGGACGCTTGACCGCCCCGAAGGCCACATCGACGCCGTGGTGCACAATCGCGATCGGGGTCGTCACGCCGCAGTTGCGGAACACGCCGTGGCACCACTGCGAGGGCGTGATGACGAGGTCCTCGGTGTTTATGATGTGCGCCCAGTGCCGGGGGATTCGGTCCACGTCGCACACGTGGTAGCCTACCATGCGCTCGTGCTGGGCGACGCGCCGCACCCACTCGGGGAAGCCGAAGACGAGCGCAGTGCCTGGGCGCTTGTTCCATCGGTCGGCCCGCCCCTCCTGCACCGCACGCCACGTGCTCGAAGGCACGCGCGAGATGCCGGGGACGCCGTCGTACGCGCCCTGGGGCCGCAGGTCGCACAGCTGCAAGTCTTTCGTGCCGATCGAGTGCAAGTAGTTGGCGATCGCGCGGCAGACCGTCGGGTAGCTCGAGTAGCCGCTGAAGTGGCCGTAGAAGGTGATCACGCCACCACCTCCCCGCCCTCGCCCCATCCGTCGGGGTTGGCTGCGCCTAGCTCGCCGCGCTGGCGCCTGTTGATGCGCTCGAGGTTCGCCTCGCCGCTCTCGGCCTTGCCCTCCTGAGGGGGGTGGTAGGCGTGCTCCAGGATCACGTCCTCGAGCAGGCTCGCTTCGATCCCGCCCTGCCGCAGGCGCCAGAGCAAGTCCATGTCCTCGGAGCCCCAGCGCTCGAAGCCCTCATCCATGCCGCTCGCCGCCCAGTAGAGGTGGTGCGGGTAGACCGTGCAGCCGGGCGCCGGGCGCGAGTCAGCAGGGGCACCTTCCTCGTCGAGGTCGGAGACCATGGGCGTGATCGGCGTGCCGGGCGCGTAGGCCAGCTCTTCGCGGATGCGATCACCATAGTCGGGCGGCACGGTGCAGTCCACGTCCACGAGCGCATAGTAGTCCGCCTCGGGGCACGCCCTGACGCCAATGTTGCGGCACTTGGCTGCGTTCCAGCGGTGCGGAGGCGCCATGTCGCGCACGAGCGTCGCATCGAACTGGGCGCACAGCGCGAGGACCTCGGGGTCGAATTCGGGCGACTGGTCGGAGACCACAATGCGATCGCCCTTGGGCAGCTCGCCCTCGCGGATCGCAGCCAGGCAGTCCTCGAGCATGTACCGAGGCCGGTCGCGGAAGGGGATCACGTAGCAGATGTCGGTGCCGCTCGAGGCCGGGCCGCTCGCCTGCACAGGCTCGGGCTCGACGGTGTCGTTGGGGATCTCCGCGAGGCGGTTGCGCACCTTCCAGGCCGGCGGGGTTGCGTAGCAGCTCATGCGATCCCAGTAGGAGGGGCCCATGGGGCGGGGCACTTCAGAGACGTTGTTGCACGCCTTGCGGATCGCGATCAGGGTCTCGATGTCCGTTGGCAGCGCTGGGCTGAGGGAGAAGGGCAGGCGCACATCGCCCAGGCCAAAGGCCTTGACGAGCTGCCCCGAGGTCGTGATCGGACAGTCGGGGCACACGGCCAAGAAGCGGTGGGGCCCGTCGGGCGGGTGCTGAGCAAAGAAGCGCGCGGCACGCGGCTCGATCTCCTCCCACGTCCCGAATGCGGCCGTGATCTCGCGCCCCTCGTCGTCGATGCTGAGCGGCTTGATCGCCCCCCAGAAACCCCCGCCCGCGTGTGGCTCGGCCCACGCCACGCAGTTCCCACTCCCGTACAGCTCCTGCATCGCCAGAGTGGGAACCCAGACCTCGTCGAAGCGCTCGAGGACGCGCCGCTGGCGCCCGGTGAGGTTCTCGGGGATGTCCGTGATCGCGATCTCGTAGGGCGCGCGATCGGTGATGTTCATCAGGGTCTGGATGGGACCGAAGCGGATCGTGCAGTGCGCCGCCTTGGGCTCGCGCGTCGCCATCTCGAGCAGGAAGTCGTAGGGCGAGCTGCCGTTGGGGTGCTCCTTGGTGATGGTCGGGTTGTAGCGCGGCAGGATGGCGGACTGGAGGGGCTGCCTATCGGTCGAGTAGAGCCTGCAGTCGGCGAGTGGATAGAGGGCCCGCGCCCACTCCCTCGCCCTGATCGCCCACTCGCCCCTGCCTAGGATGCTCGCCACGAAGTAGATCATGTGTCTCTCCTTTCGGGAACGCAAAGCGCCCCCACCAGTATTTCCGGCGCGCCTCCGCCGGCTCCCATCGACCCTCTACACTCGCTCGACCACGTTGTCCGTCAGCTTGAAGCGCCATCCACATTTCCCCTTTCCAGCCGGGTCAGGATAGCCGCACTGGCAGACCTCGTCAACCGTCACGCGCGCCGTCTGCTGGACGACCTCGCCGTTGTCGGGCATCTCGAGGCGACGGGGGGGCTTGAGGTACTCGACGTGGATGGTCTTCTTGACCTTGGAGCCTGGGATGATGGACTCGCCGCCGCAGGCCGGGCACTGGATGTGCAGCTCTGGGGGGACCTTCCCCTCGCTGTCCTGGTGCGGCTTGTCGTATAGCTCGCACTCGAGGTAGACCTGGCCCGTGCGGTAGTAGAGGTAGACCTTGCGGCCGGGCACGCGCGCTATCTGCGAGACCTGGTTGACACCCTTGTACGAGTCCTGCACGCTATCGTCCCTCCTGCTTTGCGTACTCCGACGCGACCTCGAAGGCCTTCTGCGCCTGCGAGAAGTCCGTCTCATTGCCCCCACGGTCGGGGTGGTACTGCATGGCCAGCTTGCGGTGCGCGGCCTTGATCTCGTCGCTTGTCGCGCTCTTACTCAGGCCCAGGATCGAGAACGCCCAGTCGATGCGCTCGGCGTCGACGTCGGCCACCTGGGGCTCGTCCTCGTCGAGGTCGACCTCGAGCGCCATGGCGCACTGGCCGCAGATCGCCTGTAGGCGCTTGTTGAAGAACCCATGATCGATGCAGGAGTACTCGCCGCAGGCCACGCACGGGATGGGCACGGCCTTCTGGTCGCAGCAGTTGCACTCGGGGATGGCGGAGTAGGCGGCGCCCTTGACGGTGTCAACCAGGGAGCCGGTCAGCGCGTCGAGAATGGATCGATCGAAAGGACCAGGCATGTGGGGAGGATATCACGCCAACGGGGGCGTTGGCAACGGGCTCGTTGGTTAGCGGCTGAATCCGAGTTTACCGTCGTCCCCTACGTACACCCACACCTCCCCGAAGTCCTCGGCCAGCTCCGTGAGCTTCGTTGCTGCTGGCTCGGGCCAGTCGCCATCCCAGAAGCCTGCACCATGTCCTACGCGCGTGAGCCAGAAGTCATGCCCAGCCTGCGCGTCATCGCCGTCGATCTCGTCGAGGATGGGCTCGGCTTGACGGTAGAACACCAGCGCTTCGGAGTGAGCCTCTTTGAGATCCCCTGCGTAGAAGTCCTCGATCCCATGGTAGGTTTCCAAGGGCTCCCCGTCGTCGTCCGTCTCAGCCCACAAGATCGCCTCGAAATACCCCGACATGAAGTCGTTGCGGCTGATCTTTTCGAGTAGCTCTTCTTTGGTCATGATCCTACTCCTCCACGATCTCGCGCGCTACCTCCTCGGCAGCGAGCCACGCCATGAGGTTTTTGAAGGTGGCGTCGTCCTCTACCTGCCGCGCGCCCTGGAGGCTCGCGATGAACTCCAGCGTGCTGCTGGCGCCCATGTCGTCTGCCATCTCGGAGGCGCGCTCCCAGATCTCGTCCTCGTGCTCGTCGTAGAACGCGATCGTGTCCCTGTAGTAAGTCAGTGGACCGAACGCGCCGGAGGCCGCGCCGTGGTAGGCGAGGTCCTCAAGCTCCTCGGTCTCGTCGACCTGCGACAGTAGCCAGTTCCTGATGTTCATGATCTACCTCCTCCCGGTCACGTACTTCGCGCCGAGGCCAAGGAGCGCGCCCAGGCCCGCCCCGATCTTCGCGTCTTGTTTGAGCACTGCTGCGCCCACACCGCCAAGAACGCCCCCGAGGGCGCCCCAGATTCCGTATCCTACATAATCAGGCGCCGGCGCGCCAGGGGGGATCGTCATGTCCGTGGCAGGGGGCGTGGTCGAGGGCACGCGCCCGGTCGGCGAGTAGATCTCGCGCCGGCCCACCGACACCTGGGGTTCGGGCTCGCCGCCCGTGGTCGCGCCGCCCGAAGCGAAGGAGCGCTGGGCCGCGGTCAGGTCGAAGCCGAAGACGCGCTGCTTGTCCGTGTTGGGCACGCCCTTGGCGACGATGTTCGCGCGGGCGGCGTCTCGGTTGATCCCGAGCTGCTCGGCCTCCTGATGCACGGCGCCGTCGAACCACTGTTTGAAGGCGCGGGGGGCGAAGGTCAACGCCTTGCCCCGGTTGCCCTGGAAGGTTGCAGCGGCCACGACGCGTCGGTCGAAGGCGGCCAGCCCGTGCGGGTCGGCCTCGCGCCAAAGGGCCTCGAGCGCAGCACGTTCGGCGCTAGCCGCAGGGCCCGCCACGGCGCCATCGCGCGCCAGGAGGGCTGCGACGCGATCACGCGCCACGCGATAGGCCGAGAGGTCGATGGCCTGGGCCGTGACCTTGCCGTCAGGGCCGGGGGTCGGCCACCTACCGCTGTAGCGCCCCTTCCAAGCGATGTAGCCGCCGCGCTCGCTGTCGGGCACGGTGACCACGCCTGCGAGCAGGGCCGTGGTGCCCGAGGTTGTGGGCAGTGACGCCGACTGCGCGGCTGCCGTCGTGGGCGCCTGCGTGGTGGTCGTGGTCGTCCCAGGGGCGGCCTGTACGGTGACACTCTTTCCGAACGTAGGCATGCTACCTCTTACTTTCCCTTCAGAAGGTACCAGAGAAGGCCGCTAGCGGCAACCACACCGGCCGGGAGCGCCCAGGAGGGTAGTCCGGGGTCCCTGGCCACGGGGCGCGCTGCCTGGGCCTGCTGGAGCGCAATGCCGCCTGCTCGGATCTGAGCAAGGCGCGCCGCGCCCGCTGCCGTGAGCTGGGGCACGGGAGCGATCTCGAGGAGCAGAGCGCGCGCCCCGTCCCACGAGAGCTTCTTCGTGATGGGCCACCAGGGCCACATGCGCAGGTCGCGCTCGGGGTACGTCTTGCCGGCGATGGCCGCGCGGTACTCGCTCGCGAAGGTCGTCTCGCCGAGGGCCTGCGCCACGTCTGCGACCTCGGGGCGGCCGGCGGCGAGGTCCCAGACGTCCTTGTGGAGCTGCCACATCGACGCGTACCAGCGCGAGCCCTTGCGGCGGGTGGCCTGGTCCGCGACGCGGTCGGCCTGCTCAGCGGCGACGCCCTCCTCCTTGAGCGCGCCCTTGATCGCCATGGAGAAGGTGCGCAGCTGCTCGCGGAAGCACCAGGCGTCCCGGCAGCTCATCTTGTTCTCCATCCAGTTCAGGATCTGCTGGACGCGCCAGGCCCTGTACCAGAAGTTGTTGCCGGGGGCAGCCTCGGGGTGGGCGTAGTTGCCCTCGGGGATGCCAGCCGGCGGCCAGTTGGCGTAGCGGCCCTCTCGCGCCACCCGCGGGTCGAGCAGGGAGGCATAGCGCGAGTCGGTGGACCACACGCCCTCGGAGGTCGTCCTGCCGGAGTCGGCCGGGCCCACGCGCGTGATCACGCCCACGTACCGCCCCAGCGCGTCGGCGCCGCCCCCGAGCCCGTCGACAACGAGGCCGTCGTGCAGGCTCCAGATGAGCGTGCCCATGACCTCCATGCCACCGGGGCCCGGGTTGATGCCAATGATGTTGCGTCGCGCCCAGCTGTTGATGCCTGGGCAGTCGTCCTCGCACGCCTGACGCTGCACCTTCTCGATGGCGGAGACGAGGTCGCGCATCCAGCCGAGCACGCGCGCGGCAAAGTTGCCCACGACAGGCACGGCCGAGATGATGTTGGCCTGGGTGGTGAAGGCTACGTCGCGGACGGCCGAGCGCGACTGCTGCATGAGGCTAGCGATCTCGGAGAGCTGGGTGAAGCGCTCGGCTGCCTCCTCGGAGGGCTGCTCACAGAAGACGGCTGCGGCCCGAGGGGACTTCCCCTGGGCGCGCAGGATGCCGTAGTACTCGAGCCACGTGAGCGAGCGGGCGTTGCCGGCGTTCATCGGTGATCACTTCCGCTTCTTCTTTTTGGTCGCGAGGAAGTAGAGCAGCGCTGCGCCAGCCGCCGCCCCGCCGATCAGGATGGATGTCGACATGCCTCCCGGGCCGCCGCCGAGTATGGAATCGAGCACGCCAGGCGCCGCGACCGGCTGGCCCACGGCGATACCGCCCGCGCGGATCTGGGCCAGGCGCCGCGCGCCCTCCTCGGTGAGCTGGGGCGGGGACTCGCCCGTGGTCTCGCCGCGGATGGCCCCGGCGATCGAGCCGTAGATGGAGGTGCCCGTGTCGACGACGTGCTCCAGCGTGTCCGCGCCCTGTTCGATGGCGCCCATGATCTGCTCGGCCTGGGCCATGTCCTCCTCGAAGTCAGCAAGGCCGCCTTGGGGTAGGCCGCCCTGTCTGCGTAGGTACTCGGCGTAGGCTGCGACGAGGGCGGTCTTGGGGTTCATGCCGCCGGAGACAGCCGCCTCGTAGACCTTCTCCACGTTCAGCTGGCGCAGGATGCCGCGGAGAGAGAGCGCGCGCTTCTGCGCCATGGGGATCGTCGCGAGCCGGCGCAAGGTCCTGTTGGCCAGCCGCGTCGCAAGCCGGGCGATGTAGTCGTTGACAGGAGTCTGCATTGGCTACTCCTCTTTCTCTTTCTCCGCCGGCTTCGGCGGCAGTTTCTTGGCAGGGCGCTTGCTCTGGAGCTTGCCCTTGCGCTTGCGGCCCTTGCCCTTCTTCATCCTGGACCAGAGGTACCAGCCGCCCACGACCACGCCCCCCACGATGAGCACGGGCAAGACCCAGGTCGCTGCGGTGTTGGCTACGTCCGACCAGAATGCCGCCGAGGGGTTCAGCTCGCGCTGGATGCGGCGCTCGCGCTCGGTCAGGGCGTCGAAGATCGAGGACAGGGACCAGGCCCCGCCTGCGATGGCCGTGACGGCGACCCAAGTGGCAGGCAGCGCAGGGATGATCCCGAGGCCTGTCTCCTGGACCGCTACGCCAGCCTCCATCTCGGCGACCGTAGGATCGCGCCCGAGCAAGAGCTGGTTGAGCGAGCGCAGGCCGCCAACGGCGCGCTCCTCGTCCACGGGGCTACGGAGCGATCGCGCCACCTCGATGCCTTGGGCCTGGGGGTAGCGCATCTTGCGCATGCCCATGAGGTACTCGCCGGTCTTCAGGCGCGCCCGATGGAACGCGCTGATGGACTTGCGCAGGCGCTCGAGGCGCGCGGCCACATCGCGCTTCTCGACTTCGGTAGGTGCTCGGCCGGCGACCTGTTCAGCAGCAGCCATCAGCCACGCCCCCCGGTGAACTTCTCTCGGTACATGTCGTAGGTCCTCTTGGGAATCCAGACGCCCTGGTACTCGACAAGCGCAAATGTTGCGTTGGCTGGAAGGAGAGGCGCGTCGAAGACCGAGACGACATCCTGCCCCTCAAAAGCGTAGGTGCGCCACGGAACGCCAGCGGTTGCAATGTTCCGGTTGAGTACCTCCCAGCGGTTCTGGTCGCCTAGCCCCATATTGAAGTAGCGATCGAATGGAGACGTGCCGCCGATCATGAACCCAAAGGCGCACTGAAACAAGACACCGTCATCCGGCAGGAAGAAGTAAGGTCCCGCAACACCCCCCAGCTGGACGACCACGCGGAACAAGACCGACGTCAGGGCAAGCACTTGTCCCCGTGGGATCGTGAATGTGTCGACGACATACTGGCCAGGCCCGGCGGCTATACTGACGCGCGCCTCGCGACTGAACCAACTTACCTTCTCCCAGGGGAAGTCCTCCCAGAAGACGTTGCGATTCCAGTTGCAGCCGCATGCCTCCGCCTCGGGCGCGCCGGGGCGGATGATGCCGCCTGCAGAGGGCTTGCCGGCCACAGCGGGCGCCGGGTCTCCCGCGCGCAGCCGCCTGTTTGGGCGAGTCACACTCACGCTCCGCCCTCCACGACGTTGAGGAGCTGGCGGCCAGCGAGCACGAAGGTGAAGGTGCCTGCGGTGGCCGTCGCGTACAGCGGGGTGCAGGAGAGCGTGACGACCGAGGCCGGCATGAAGATGTCGCTGCACTTCTGGGTGTAGCCGTCGTCATCGGTCCGGTAGAGGATCGCGCCGGGGACTGCGAAGTCCTGACGACCCCTTTGGGCCGCGCCCTCGACGAGTTCCCAGGTGAAGTCGACCTTGTTTGCGAACTGACCACCGCTGACTAACTCGGCGTTGGCGATAGCAGGACTGTCGCTCGAGATCGGCTGGTAACGACCGATGAATGCGCCGTCAGTGGGGCGCCAGCAAGCGTACAGCCGATCCATCAAGAAGTAGCCCTCTTGTGTGATGGTCACGGTGCCGGGCCTTCTGGCCGTGTCTGCCGCGTCGAAGTCGATGTCGATCACGTAGTGGAAGGGGATGATCTTCGCCGCGCACGCAACCAAGCGATCTGACTCGGTGGGCTCGCGCCCTACGAGGAGCTTGTCGAGGTTGTCCTGGCGCTGGAGGATGTTCTGCTGGAGCGCCTTGAACCTACCATCGATCGTGCGGATGGCCTTGGCCAGGTTGTTGAGGGAGGGGATGGTCATCTTTTGCTTTCTCCTAACTGCCCGGGGCAGTGGGTAGCCCCCTGGCAGGGGCACTCCCCCACCGCCCAGCGTCACGCCAGACGGTGGGGGGTATGAAACTCGAACTATCCTGCAGTCGAAACTCCCGCGTGGGAGCAGCTGCTACAGGATGTCGCGGACGTGCAAGCCGTCCACCGTGTACCAGATCCAGATTTCCCCGCCGGTCACGCTGCCGATGTCGGTGAGGAAGTTGGCGGCGCCGCAGGCCACGATCGTGTTCACGACGCGGAAGTTCTGCCTCGCCGGGAGGGCGATGCTGCGGGCGAGAACCATGGTCGCGTCCATGCCCGGGTTTCCGTTGTTGAAGTACACGGTCGTGTCGTTGCCGACGTCACCGAAGAGCCCGCCGCCGAGGGGCAGGTAGGGCGTGTACGCCTGGAACGCCGACTTCTGGGCGACGAACAGCTCCCAGAAGAGCTGGCAGGCGGCTCGGTGGTACATGATGTGATCGGTCAGGCCGCCGCCGGTGATCCCGCGGAAGTGCAGTCCCACGCGCATCGCGAGGATTCGGTAGGTCTGATCCGACGGGAAGACGCCGCTGCCTTCCATGTTGGTGATCGCCAGGTTCCCGCCCGACTGGGTCTGGAACAGGTTGTTGGTCGCGCCCAGCGCGTTTGCGCCGGATGCGAACGTGTAGCTGCCCGCCGTGCCGCGAATCAGGCTATCCCAGAACGGCTGGTGGCGCTTCTCTCTTGCTCCGCGAATCTTAGGCATTACTGCCTCCTCTATGCTTGCCGACGCCGTTTCTTTAGCCTCCATGGCGAGGAGAGGCGCCGGTCGTTTCAGTTGCTAGCCGCCGATGCTCGACTTCCCGAAGACGCCTCCGCCCTCGCTCACGGACCCGTAGGTCCACTTGGCGGGCTGGGGGGCGCGGATCGGGCCGACGGCCATCGGGGCGCCAGCGGCCGGGTCCTGCACGGGCGTGAACGCCTGCACGCGGCCCATGGCCTTCTGGATCTCCGCCTCGACCATCGCACGCAGGGCGCTCGAGAGCTGACCCGCGCCAATGGCCTGGCACGCTGCGCCGTAGCCGGCACGGTGGACCTCAGCCTCGGGGCGGCCGTTGGCTGCGCCGATCTGAGCCATGCGACGCGCTGCAGCCGCGGCGGCGCCGGCAGCTGCGCTACCCTCAAAAGGGAGTTCGTCCCCATCGAGAGCCATGATGTCCACGTCGTCGCCGAACAGGCCGTCGCTCACGACGCCTGCGTCCAGCTCGTCATGGCCGGAGAGGACTGCGCCATCCTCGTCCACGACGTACTCGCCCATGCCGGGCTCCTGGATGTACTCGGCCATCGCCTCGTGTACGGTGGCGCCCAGGGGCTCTTGCACGTACTCGGCCATGGACTTGCCCACGGGGTAGCTCCGGCCGGGCAACATGGGCTGCATGCCCCAGTCGCCGCTCTCGTCGAGGAAGGCGGGCGGGGTGCCGAAGCCGCGCAGCGAGGCCTCGTAGACGCTCAGGTCGCCCGAGAGGCCGGGGATGGCCACAGGCGGGGGAGCGCCGACGTACTGACGCACGCTGGCGGGGGCCAGGGACGAGAAGAGCACGTCCGCAGCCGCGATGCCGGTGCCGAGCACCAGAGCGGTGTGCGTGGCCGGCTTGACCCTGAGGGCCTTGACCTTCTTCGGGAGGTAGTAGGCCAGCGCCACAGCGCCGACGGTTCCGACGAGGGGCACGTAGGGCTGCACAGCTGCGGGCAGGAAGGTCGCCCGAGCAAGCATGTTGGCGGTCAGTCGACCCGCCAGGAAGCCGGCGAAGCCAGCGCCCACGCTCTTGAGCATCTCCAGCCCGACGTTCCGCTTGGCCCTGCGCCTGATGCGCCGCCTACGGACGGGCCTGTTGCGCATGTAGCTCCTACGCCGACGGGTCACGCGCCGCCTGCGGTTGGGCCGGGGGCTGACGCCCTTGGTGACCTTGCGCTTTTTGCCCTTGCGGCCCTTCTTGAGCCGGATGCCCTTGAGGGCAGCTGCGCGCCGCTTTTTCTGCGCCGCGGTCAGCTTCCGCTTTTTGGAAGCATTGCGCCGGTACGAGCGCTTCGGGGCTGCACGCTTGCGCGACTTGCGCTTGCGCGTCCGGGCGGCCTTCTTGGCCGCGAGGGACCGCTTCCGCTTGTTGGCAGCGCGGGTCCGGGCAGCCTTTTTGGCTGCGGCCTTGCGCTTGGCAGCCGACATCGGGTTGCGCTTGGCGACCTTGCGCCGACGCTTCGGGGCTGCGCGCCGCTTTTTCCTTCTCAGCATTGTTCCTCCAGTGCTGTTTGCTCTCGGGCGCCGGCTGGCCCCCGTGGTTCGCTTCTTGGGCTTGGCTCGTTTCCGCTTGCGGGGGGGTTTGCCCGGATTGACCAGGGTCAGGAAGCCCGGGTTGGGTTTGGCCGTCCGGCGCCTGCTGCGGTAGGTCACTCGAGCCATAGAGCCGCCCTTTCGTTGGCCGATGAGGCCGGGCGGCGCATCGGTGGGTACGCGATCAAGAGTACGCGCGCTGGAGGGAGGGAGTCAATACGTCTCGCGGGCGTGCGCGCCCAGAAGGAAGGTGGTCTTCTTGGTCGGGTGCAATGATCTTCGCGCGTTGACCGACGCTCTACGATCTAGTATGATGCTACCATATGCGCCCCCTGCAAACCCGCCTCCCGCCGCACCACCTGCTCACGATCGGCGAGGTCGCCCAGTACATGCGCGTGGACGTCTCGACGGTCAAGCGCTGGCTGCAGAAGCGCGTGCTGCCTTGCGTGCGCGTGGGAGGGACGACACGCATCATGCGCAAGGACCTGCTCGCGCTGATACGCTACTCGCGGACGAAGAAGGTGAAGGGGGCTGCTCTGAAGGGGCGGTCGATCGAGGGCTAGATCCAGCCGTCAGCTTCAGCCTGGGGCAGATCCTCTCGCACAGCGTTCCGCAGCTCGTCGTCGGTCTCTCTGGCGTACACCGCAAACCCACGCCACACCAAGTAGCGCTCCAGATCCTCACGATCCCACCAGTTGACGTTGGGGTGGGGGACCATATCCGATCCGCCCGCATTTCGCCGGTACTTCTTCGGCAGGAGGTCGTCGTAGTTGCCCAGCTCGGCCTCCTCCTCGAAGCCCGCGAGCAGCTCGGCGGCTGCGGCCTTGCGGTCGGCTACGGAGAACATCTCGTGCCACACGGCCCCTCGTCCGCCGTGCGTATTGGTGTAGCGCTTGGCGCCCTCGACGGCGAGGTTGTAGAACGCCTTGTGGGCCTTCTCGCTGTCGTACGTCCCGCGTGCCATCTTGGTCACGAGGTTCTTCTGAATGGGCACCACCATCTGCCGGTAGAGCTGCCCGTCGTTGTCGATGAAGATCGCCAGCTCGCGCGCCTCCACCGAGGAGTTGCGGGACCACTGATAGTCGGATCGCCGTGCCATCGTCTAGTACTCCAACTGCTCGCCCGTCTCCGGGTCGACCTCGTAGACGTCGCTCAGCTCGGCTTTCGCCTCCTTGAGTGTGTCGAAGGGCCCCATCCAGTCGGTCTGGTCCATGTAGCCGGGGGCACTCAGCTGACAGAACCACTTGCCCGAGTACTCCTCCACGATCTCGCCAGAATCCTCGTCGTAGTACTCGAACGGAACCAGGAACGTGTCGCCGTAGCTGCCATCAACCTCTACGAAGTCCGCCTTGCTATACACCGGGATCATGAACGCCATTTCATCACCTCTAGCCGTCGATGCCCGCCGACTCGACGGACAGGTTGCCACCAGTAAACGCCGCTATGACCTTGCCATCGCTCAAGCTCACCACGAAGAGCGCCTTGCCCGATGCCGTCGAGCACAGGAGCGCCTCGTCCTCATCGAACTCGACCGCGTCGACCTTCTTGGGGTCGTCCTCGTCGAGCAGCCACCAGCCCAGGCAGTAGCCCAGGACCGCTGCCTGCTTGCAGGGGATGCCGCGCGCGGGGCTCTTGCACTTGTCGGTCATGCCGTCCTGCGCGCCCCAGGGCTCCCACAGCTCGACCCCGCCGTCGTGGTCGTGGTAGTACGGGATGAAGTCGCCGTCCTCGTTCCACTTGTCGCTGAGGTAGTAGACGCGCACGGCCTCGCCAACGTAGCCCCAGGCCTTGGGCCAGGGCGCGTCGATCTCGATCAGCTCGCGCGGCTCCTTCTGATGGAAGGTCGACCAGCGGTTCTTGACGGCGGCGAGGGTCATCAGCGCCCCGACAGGATCGGCCCGGCCAGCCAGACCGCACCGAACAGGGCCGCTGTGAGAAGGATGCCCGCGATGGGGCCGCTCATGCCTGCGAGATCGCCCAGGCCCGCGAGGCCGCCTTGCCGACAAACCACGCCACGAGCGCGCCTGCCGCTGCCGACACGCTTCGCGCCCCAGGGGCAGGTGGGCACGGCCTGCTCGACACCGAGGCCGATAGCGCCGGGCCTGGGGCCCTTGGCGCGGCCAGGGTGCTTGGCGGCCTGGTAGTAGACGTACGTGCCGTCGGGTCGTCGTGCTGAGAGGATCATCTGTGGGTCCTCCTCCATCTCGCCTCGACCGACTGATCGCCGATCGCGTGGTCCAGTAGCCACAAGACTACCACGCCTCCGATGACGAGGAAAGCGATCATGCCTGCGCCGAAGCCTCCTCCGATGCGGAAGCCATCGCTCAGGGCTGGGTTGTAGAGGGCGCGGTTCATAGCTTTCTCGCGAGCATGCCCGCCAGGATGCCTGCCGGAACCTGGGACACGGCCGCTGCACCCACGCTGCCCGTCATCTCGTTGACGGCATAGGAGGTGCCCCACCCGAGGATGCCACCCGCAAGCGCGCCGACGAGCCGGCGGCCGTCTGGGGCCATGTAGGCCGCGATCACGCCTCCGATGCCCGTGAAGAGCAACGCAGCGATCGTCGTGCCCACGCCCATGCCTGCCATCCCCCCGCCCGACCAGTATGGCGCGACCGTAGGAGGGCCGCACTTCAGGCACGCCGAGCGCGTGGGGTAGCCGGTGGACATCATCGTGTTGTAGCCGCTCGAGATGGGACGCAGGGCCGCCGGGGGGCACTCACGCCCGTACGCCGGGTAGCTACGGCCGCCTGGGCCGGGCTGGCGCGGCGGGTCCGCGTTGTACAGGTTCGAGCCTGCCGTGATCTTGGGCATGACTACCTCCGCAGGAACAGCGCCGCAGCGAGGCCGCCCGTGGCAGCGCCGCCCGCCTGCGCGCCCATGGCTGTGGGGCCCGAGACCGCCTGCGCGGTCATCTTGCCGCCGATGCCCAGCAACGCGCCGAGCAGACCGCCCTTGAGGCGCTTGCCCTTGCCCGCGCCGATCGCGCCGATGAGCGCACCGAGGATCGCCGGGTTGGCTGCGGCCATCGAGGTCGCTCCCTCGACAGACATGGCCGTGCGCAGGGGCGCCACGCCACCTGCGACGAGACGCGAGATCATGCCCCGCCCCGCGCCGTACTCGACGTTCTGGTTGTCGCCCAAGCCGTAGACGGGCCAGCCGCTCGAGCGCATGTAGCGATCGGGCAGGAGGTTGTGCCGCGGACCGATCGTGTTGTCGGTCTGGGCCTGCCAGGGCAGGGGCCAGTGGGCGGTGAAGATGCCCGCGCGCGGCTGGGGGAGCGGCGGCTGTCCGAAGACGCCCCCGCGCCAGGGGATGGCCGGGCCGATCGGGACCGAGCCCTCGCCGTGCATGTTGTAGAGTTTCCCGTTTACGTACTGTGGCATCGTATTCCTCTCTATCGTGCGATCGTGCGAGCCGCACGACTCGCGCGTGCTCCGTAAGCAATCAACTCTGGGGTAAAGAGCGCCCCCGCGCCGCCTACCACTAGAGCGCCCGTTCTACCAGCAACCAGCCAACCGGCAAGGGCCCCCACACCGAGTCCAGCCGCGCGCCAAATCAGCTCTGCGTAGTTCATCATCAGCCCCTAGGCCACGCCAGAGCCCGCCCGACGAGTGATCCGGCGATCCCACAGATCGCGAGCATCCACCCGCCGCCCAAACGCTCGCCAACAACCGCGCCAGCAACCCCCCCGATCATCATGGCGTTGCGGATGCTCCTGTTGGTCTGCCGCTCTGTCAACGCCTCTCGGGCAGCCGTGTGGCAAGAGAAGATCGGAGGCAACGAGGGAGACGCCTCGCCCGACAGGATCTGCTGCAGCCCGCCCTCCGAGGCGGCGCGTACCAACGCACAGCATTGGGCAGTGTCGGTGCATGGCCCGCGGTAGGTCTGCAGGAACGCGATCGGTCCCTGGCTGAGTACGTCCGTGATCCCTGGCATACCTATCTCCTCGTTATCATGTGCAACAGCGCCAGGCCCGCCAGACCCAGCCCACCGTACAGGTAGTAGCGGGTCGGGATGCCCAGTGGACCTGCGACAATGCCCGCTTGGCGCAGGATCGCTGGGTCAACCGGCCCTTGCTGAAAACTGCCCGACGCCCTCAGCCCGCTGCGTAGCGCCGCGTCCACGTCGACTCCTCGTGACCGTAGTGCTCGGTAGCGAGCGCGTTCCAGCTCCACCTTCGGTACAGCCGCCGATCGGCCCCCAGCTGTGTAAGTGACCGGGCCATCGAACCCAGCGTTGATCTCCAACGCGCCCTGCGTCATCGTGTAGATCAGCTCCTCGGTTGGCCTGGACAGGATGTGAGCACTTGCCCATCTCGGTATCATTGCCGTATTCCTCTCTAGGCCCCGAGGAGCCCGAATCGCTTCATCACGTAGATCGCACCGAGCCCGAGGCCGCCGCCGGCTGCGATCATGAGAGCCATGCGCGCGCTTGTTGGCAGGTCCCAGCCTGACGGCTCCGGCTGTTCGCCGCGCACAATGTCCTGCACGCCCCCGTACACGCTCCCAGCTGCGTCAAGGTACACCCGGGCGCGCTCGATGCGTGCCGTTGTGGCTGCTGCCACTTCCTGCGGGCGCTCAATGGCGTACTGAGCTACCTCTGACACGCGATCCGCGCGCCCCTGGTAGAGCGCCGAGCCCCGGTACGCCTCCATGATGGTCTCGGCCTCGCGGATTGCCGTGACGGCGCTGCGCACGAGTCCAGCCACATCTGGGTCCGACCCAGCCAGAGGCACGCATGCCTGTGCATCGTTGTAGAGTCGGGTGCGGGCTGCCTCAAGCCGCGTGTAGTAGTCCACCAGGCCGGCTGCCAAGCTCTGGGACTGGAAGATCGTCGCGTAGGAGAGCACGCGGCCAGTGCGACGCGCAAAGTCGCTCACCTGTTCCATGAACTCGTTGCGCTTTGCCTCGAGCCATAGAATCCCAGCCTGAATGTTCGTCTTGCATGACGCAGCGGTGGCCATTTGCTACCTCTTCTTCGTCGCGAAGTACGCCACGGCCGCAACAGCGAGGCCCGCGCCCACGGGCAACGCCCACGAGGGCAAGCCCTGGAGTCCAGCGAACACGCCCGCGGTCTGGTGCTCGGCAGCTGCCTGCTGGATCTCGGGCGGGATCGCGGCGCCGGCAGAGGTCCGAGTCGTGACGGTCGCCTGCTTGCCCGTGGTCGGCGAGGTCACGGTCGCCTGTGCTGGGGTCACGCCCGCAGCCGCCTGGCGCCCTGCCGAGATGCGTCCCAGCTCGGCCGAGGCCGACGTGTACGTGTAGCGCTTGCGTCGGAGCGTGTCCTTGAAGCCCTGCCACTCGGCCGGAGTCGCGCCCGCGGGAGCCGGCCCGTCTGCGGCCGTCTGGGCCTGACCTAGCACGGACGCGAGGCTCTGGAGCGCCTGCACGACCGAGGCCTCTGTGCCCGAGCCTGCGCGCAGTGCCGCAAGGCGCGTCGTCACGGTGTGCGCCCGCCCGTTCATCTGCTGCTGCAGAGTCGCCAGCGCAGCCGGGAGGTCGCTCAGTCCCGGCGTACTGAACACGTGCCGGCGCGGGTATTTCTGCCATCCTCGTCGCATGTCACTTTCCTCTCGTCGCAAGGAACACGAGCGCGAGCGCACCAAGCGCAAGGCCGCCGCCCAGCATCCAGGCCCTCGAGCTGCCGGTCACGCTCCCCCCCTCGGCAGCCCCTCCGGGCGGCTCCGGGATGGGCGGGACGTAGGCTTGCACGCCCGGCGCCTCACCCTTCTGGCCCATCTGCTCGCGCCCGGCCGCGTAGGCCTCACGCAGGGCTGCGTTGAGTGCGGCCCACTCCTGGTCGGGCACGACGGGGGGCTGCCCCTCCTCGACGCGGGAGCGTCCGGCGAGGACCGCCTCGCGCAAGGACGCGTGCGCCGCCGACCACTCGGCGCCCTCGGCGCTGCGGTAGATGGCGATCCGGTCGCGGATCATGCGCGTCAGGTCGGACGTGCTCGTGAGCGGCGGGATCAGCCCCATGCCCGAGGAGGGCCCGCACAGCGAGCAGCGCTTCCAGGGCGCGTTGCGGTTAGCGAATCGCGCGAACATCTAGCACCTCCGGCTCGGGGACGGGCGTGAGCCTGTCCGCTCTCTTCTCTGCCTCGACCTCGAGCGACGCGATGCGCTGGCCCCACTTGACGTACGCCTCACGGATCATGGTGATGTTGGACTCCATCACCAGGAGGCGCGCGTCGAGCCGGTCCAGGCGTGCGTCTATGCGCTCGAGGGTCGAGGCGATCTGGTCGAGAGTGGCCACGCTACTTGATCACCTTGAAGTGCTTCAGGCCGAAGTAGCCGGCGATGCCCAGGGCGATCCAAACCGACCAGCTCGGCAGGCCGAAGCCAGCCTGCTGCACGACGGGGGCGGGCTCCTCGGGCGGGCCCTCTGCCTCTTCGCCGCCCTGGAGGGGCTCGTAGCAGATGGCGCACTTGGGGCCGTTCTTGCGGTGGGGCTGGAAGATGCCCAGCTCAAACTGCTTCTTCATGACTCTGTTCCTTTCCTACTGCCGGTGGCCGATGGTCATCAGCAGGTACAGCACGATCGTTGGGAGCGCAAGACCGGCAACGGCCCCTACGGCCGCGCCCGCCACTTTTCGCTTCTTGGCGTAACGATGCCCGAGGTAGCCGCCCAGGCCACCCAGGGCAAAGGGCAAGAGGTGCATGAGCTGGAATCCGCGACGCTGCACGGGAGCCTCGGGCTGCTGCAACAGGCCCTCGCCGCGCGCCGCAGCCTGTCGGGCCGCGTCCATCGCCACCTCGCGGGGGGTCATCGTCGCCGCCGGGACGTACACGGGCTGTTTGATCGGCGTGACATCAGCGGGGACCGGGTCGGCCTTCTCGACCTCGACGATCGGGACCTTCTCGCCCGGGGAGACCTCCGGCGGCTTCTCGAGCATCGTTTCGCGCTCGGCTTTGGCCGCCGCCGCTTGCTTCTTGCTGACGAATGGGGTGGCCGGGACCTTCTGCATGCGCTCGGTGGCGTACTGCTCCTCACGGGCCATCTGCTCGCGCGGCGGGGTCTGGCTGATGAATGGGACCATCTCTCGTTCCTCTCTGGCAAAGATCTTGCGCGCTGGCGCCTGGACGCTGATCGCAGGCGGGAGCGGGTCGGGCGCGGCAGCGGGGCGCGCGGCGCGTGCCGCTCGCATGAGCGCCGTCCTCGTCGTGATCGCCGGCGGCAGCGGGTCGGGCGACTTGGCCGGCGCTCGCTGAACTGGCGCGGTTACTGGCGCGACCGGAGCCAACGCCGCGGAGGACTTCAGTTTGTGGATTGGCGCGACTACTGGCGCGACTGAAAAGCGCGAGGTGACCTTGGGCCTGCGGACTTGGCGCACGTCCGGCGGCGCCTCGGCCTTCTCGGGCTTGTGGACGGGGACGACGGGCGCAGCAGTGGTGCGGAGCAGCGTGGGCATCAGTACCCCCTCACGGCGTGTTTGACGCGCTCAACCATGTTGGGCACGCGCTTGCCCGCCACTGGGTCCAGGAGAACGCGCCGGCCGTACTGGTCGGTGGCGCACACGAGCACGTGCGTCAGGCGCCCCCCCATCGGCGCGTTGGCCTTGAAGCCAACCCGAAGGAACTCGGTAGGGATGCCAATGGTGCGCGGCGCGGCGAACAGAAAGGTGGCTGCGTCGTCGCAGTCGCCCATGGCCACGTTGCGGCGCTCGATCTCCTCGAGCAGGCGCTCAGGGTCCTTGACCAGCTCGACCTCGACGGGGTCGTTGATGTAGTGGAAGTGATCGTTGAACCAAGCGTAGATGGCCGCGAGCTGGCTGACGCGATCACGTGGCTCGACGCCGGAGACGATGTCCTCGACGGTCATGCGCAGCTTCATGGAGCGCTCGCCCCTGGGCCCTCGCGCCAGCTGGTCCATGTGACGGACGGTATTGGTTGTGCCCTGATATCGCTGGGTATGGTACGAGGGGACCGCCGCTAGTCTCATGCACAGACTCCTGGCAGGCAGGCGGCCGGGTACACGAGACTGCTCTCTAGTAGTACCAGGTCTTACGTGCGCGTGTCAAGGGCGGTTGAAGGAGGTGAGGCCCCCCGCCGGGAGAGACGGGGCAGCGGGGGGCCTCGTTGGAAGAAGGAGATCGAGATGAGCTATGAAGCTCTGGCCGATGGTATTAGACTACCCCGAGGGACGGGTGAGTGTCAAGAGCGCATGCGTGATCATCTCGACCACGTGGTGCATTCCTGGGAGCGCGAGGGGCCCGGGGCTCGGGGACGGACGTATCTCCAGCCGCACGCGCGTCCCGTCCTCGCTGATCGATCGCGATATCTTGCCGCCAGAACCATCAGGCATCGACCCCTCGTGCCTAGGCACAGACCTCGTCAGGACCTCGTCACCGTCGATAGCTAGAGTGTAGGTCACGTGGCTGTCCCCGCGCTCCACGCTCATGTTGATGCGAAAGTTGTCGGGGAACTCGCCCCGGATCGCCTCGCCGACAGCGTAGACGAGAGCATTCCAAGTGCCCTCCTCATCCATCGCTCTGCTCACACACTGCGCGCATTGGGCCGGGCGCCGCCTGGATGGCCGCCTGCATCGCACGGAAGACACGCAAGACGTCGTCTATCGATAGCTGCCCTGGGAGCGTGCCAGCAAGCAAAATGGCCGTCTCCTCTTCACCAGGTTCGTGTCTGAAGTAGAAGGCTGCACCTTCTGCCTCGTTAGGAAACCTCACGGGCAGGATGGTCCCCTCGCCGTTCACGGTCACGTCAGTCGAAAGCGCATGCACCTTCTCGACCTTACATCGGTACTCCATCATCTTACTCCTCCGCCGGTAGCTGAAAGCGCTGGCGCAGGTGCGCCCGCACGTGTCGGATGTACATCCTCGCGCCCGAGGACATCTGCCCTAGCGCGCCTTCGATCTCGGCGATGACCTGGTCGGCGGGCGCGCTCGCCAGCATCATGAGCTGGGCGTCGGCGATGGCCGGCTCTACGCCTTGCATCTCGACGAACTGGCCGATGAACACGTCGTGGTCCATCTCCTCCATCGCCGCCTGCTCGATAGCCTGTAGCACCTGGTTCGGGTCGAACTCGCTGGGCTGCTCGACCGGGGGCTCTTGCTCGACGCCCTCGGGGATCTCGGGCTCGACCTCTTGCTCTGGCTCCGAGCCCGGGGCCACTTTCACGCGCCGACGGCGGCGCTTGGGCGGGGCTGCAGGCGGTTGGGGCAGTTGCTGGACCTGCTGTCCCGCGCCTACGTGCTGCTGCCAAGCCTCCATGCCCACGCTCGGGGGCGGAGGGGCCGCCGCACCGCCGCCACCCAGTCGGGAGCCGAGGTTGCCCAGCAGGCCTGCGATGCCCTCTCCCACGCGCGAGGCGGCGGGGGAGGCGAGGATGCCCGTGACCTGGTCGATCACGGTGGGCTCGGCAGGCGCGTTGCCAGTGAGCTTCGACACCTCCGTGCCGAGCGTGATGAACTCTTGCAAGTGCGTCAGCGGCTCCTTCGGCTCGGGCCGGTTCTGCAGCGTCGCCTCGAGCCCCACGGCCTTCAAGCGTGCGTCCTGCTCGGCACGGCCGGCCGCCTCGAGCTTGCCCTCGGCAGAGCGCAAGCGTTCGCGCAGGTCGGCGATCAGGTCCTGGAGCGCTTTCTCGCGCGCCTCGGCGTTCTCCTTGACCGACACGATCTGGCTCGCGATGTTGTCGCGCACGGCCTGCTCGCGCCGGGCCATCTCGTCACGCGCGTCGGCTTGCGCCTTGGCCAGGATGTCACGCTGCTGTTCGCGCTCGCGTGAGTACTCCTGCTGGAGGCGGTTGACCTCGTCGCGGTGGCGCTCCGCCTGCTCGCGCACCTCGCGGGCGTGATCCCGCGTGGCTTGGTCCATGGCCGAGCGCATGTTCTCGATAATCGCGCCCGTGCCGTCGTCTCGCTGGGCTCCCATGAGCATTGCTTGCATCAGCTCGCTGTTCTGCTTCTGGGCGAGCGCGGCCTGCTTGTGCTGGAACTCGAGCAGCGTCCGCGTGTCGCTCTCCTGCTTGGGGCCTTCCATGAGCTTGCGGCGCGCCCAGCGCCCCTCCTCAATGGAGTTGTCGACGAACTTCTCGAGGACGTGAGGCGTCACGCCGTTACCGCCGGCCTCAGGCGCGGAGTCCTTGGCCTCCTCGGGCTCGTCGCCGGGGCCGCGCCAGGGCTCCGTAAGCTTCGGCGGGCCTGCGATCACGATGCCGAACACGCTCTTGTGGATCACGTTCGTCATGTTGCGCGACTTGGCCGTCTTGCCTGGACCCTTGATCGAGACCGAGTAGGTCCCGCCGCCGAAGTACTTGGCGATCCACGCGACGTCGACCGGGTGATCGACTTGCGCCACCTGCCCGCCGCACGACTGCCCCTTGTACTGCCTAGGCTGCTTGCGGTTGATCTCAGCGTGGTACTCGCCCGTCTCCCACTCGACCGACGCCATGGCCCTGTCGAGTTTCTCGGAGGCAGACGCCTCGTGCCTGGGCTCGTCGTCTACCTCGGACTGATCCAGCTCGTCATCGTCGTTGATGAAGGCGCCTTCGCCGAAGACCTCCTCGACATCGCCGCCTGGTACTAGGGTCTCAGCTCCCGCCATCTGTGTCCTCCGTCTGGGGATCTTCGGGCTCTGGCTTGGTCTCCTCGGGCTCAGCAGCCTCTGGCTCAGGCTCGGGCTCTTCGGGCGGCGCCTGGGGAGTCGAAGACTCGCCGCCGGTGAGCACGTGCTCGACCATGTCCTTGACGGACGCGACCTCGTACAGGAGCTGCTCGTCGGGAGCCCCCTTGAGCGCCGCTACCTTGCCGAGCACGCTCTGGAGCATCTGGAGCAGCTCACGCGCCGCGAGGGCCGGGACCTCCGCGAAGGGGTGGCCCTGCTCGTCGTCCTCGAGCGCGTAGCCAAGGGCGTCCTCGATCGCCTCGAGCCGCTCGTCGTGGTCTGCGTCGCGCTCGTGCAGCTGCTTGGCCAGCTGGAGCAGGATCGGGATCAGGTCGCCGCCGATCAGCATGGGCAGGTTGACCGCCTTGCCTCCGGCTTTGCCTGCGGCCCTCACGCGCTTGCCTGCAGCCTCGATGTCACCGATCAGGGTGAGCAGCTCGTTGTCGTCGATGGTCGGCTCTGTCATTCCGTTGGTCCCTTCTCTGTGCACGTCGCGTAGTCGCGGATCACTTGCCCCGTCTTGGCGCAGACGGTCGCGTTGTACGTCCCGGAGCCGCCGCTATGCTTCCACTCGCGCGGCTCCTCCTTCGTGTGGGGGCAGTGTCGACACCCCTCGGATAGCCCTACAGCTGCTAGCAGCTCATGGGGCGCGCCCCGCTCTTGCCAGAAGGGCGTGGGGTCTCGCTCACGCTGGAACTCGTAAGGGTACTGGGCGAAGGTGCGCTTCCACTCGAACACGGTCTCGAACTCCGTGTCGTCGTGGTCGCGCATCTGGAGGCCCATCACCACCACACCCGTCATCGGGCTGCGCACGAACCCGATGCGCGCCATGCCGCCGCTCTCGAGGACGAGGCGTGCCATCTCACAGGCCATCTCATCCTGCGCTCGGTCCATCAGCCACCCGACGTAGTAGGCAGCAGGCCGGTCGACGTCAATGTGCTCCTCGTGCTCGATTTCGCGGGCGAGAAGCTCCCAGCGCTGGGTGAAGTCCCGCACGCCACATGGAAGCTCTTCGGATAGACTTGCGATTGCTGCGCGCAGCCGGACGGCATCGTCGACCGGCTCGATAGGCGTGCCACAGAGCGTTACTGGCGCTGGACGCAAGATGGCGTCTAGCCGATCACGCATGCGTGCCATAGCCTCGCCAGGCGACAGCTCGGCCCAAGGGACCTCAGGATCGCCCTCGTCGTCCTCGATCCAACCGAAGGATGCCTCGAACTCGGGGAGGATCGCTCTGTCGTCGTCAAATCCAAACACGGTCATTCCGTCAGTCCCTTCTCTGTGCAGATAGCGCGGTCTTGTATCTTCTGGCCTGTCACTGAGCAGCGGGTGAACGTCCCCCACCTGCCCTCGGCCTCCTCCACTTTCGGGCACTGGTCGCAGTACTCCACAATGCCTACTGCGTCTAGCAGGCCGGCGGGAGCGTTGGGCGACCACCAGTAGGGCTCCTGGCCCTCCCGCTGCACGTCCGGCACCGATAGGCAACGGTCCCAGCCGCAGACGAACTCGAACTTGTCCTCTGACGTGTCGCGCATGTGTAGGCTGACGCCGTGGTCGCTTTCCACGCGAGCCTCGCCTCCGGCCTCCATGACAAGCGCCGCTGCACGAGCTGCCAAGTCGTAGTTGTCCCGCTGGACCAGCCAAGCGACCACGTGCGTGCCGTACGAGTAGAACTCCACGCCCTCCTCGTCCTCGATCAGCGTGTTCAGGCTCTCCCACCGCTCGTCGAGCGAGGGCTCCCAAGCGTCTACAGGCGCGACCTCGATGGGGTCCTCTCGCGCTGCTTGCCGCTGCTCGACTCGGTCTGCTATCGCGTCCACGGCAGCATCTATCAGGACGCCCACGCGCCGCTTCGCCCACTCTCGCAGGACCTGGATCATTCCGTAGACCCTCCCAGGCCTGGCCACTTGCCGAGTGCGTCGCTATCACGCTCCTCGTAGCAGCGAGAGAACTCGTGGTCTGTTCGGTGCGGGTCGTCGAGGGGGCCCAGCCAGTCAGCTAGCCCCAGCGCGCGGAGCACAAACTGAGAGGACTGCCCCGCCGTCGTCCCCTTGCGTCCCTTGCGCATGTACCGCTCCCACTCGAAGATCGTGACGAAGTCCTCGGTGTCCACGTCACGCACAACGAGCCGGTAGTTGCCCTCCCAGCTCTCACGAGGCGCCTCCTCGGGAGCGCTACGGTAGGGTCCCCCTGCACCCGATACGGCGGCGGCCTCGTGGCTGGGGCTGTCGAACTTCTCTACGCGGACCTCGGCGCCCTCGTCCAGGAGGTACCCGGCCATCTCCTCGGCCAGCTCGGAGTGGTGCCCCTCCCACAGCCAGCGAAGGCCCACAGCGCAGGGCACCTCGATCATGAGTCCCAGCCCGTTGCAGCGCCCCACCAGCAGCGCGCTGCGCTCTTCGAGGCTACGCTTCCAGCCCTTCTCGTCGGCGCGCTCGTGAAGCCCGTTGATGATGAACATCAGATCGCGCATGGGGCCAGAGTCGGGGTTGAAGGGGCCGGAGGCGTCGGCACGCTCCTCGTGACGCAGGAAGATGTTCTCCAGCTGGAGGTAAACGTGCTTCAGGACCTTCGAGTCGCTGGCGCGCTTCCAGCCCTCCCGGTCAAACTTCATCGGTCTCCTCCGGTGGGGGCACGTCCAGGCCCTCACGCCTCACGGGCACGAGCCGGCGCCACGTGGTGTGGAGCCAGCAGAGTATGGCGTCTAGGATGCGGTAGAGCATCAGGCCTCTTCGGCCTCGTCCGGCTCGAGCAGCCACGCGGGGTCGAGATAGAGGTCCGCACAGGCTCCGTCCCCCCTGGTGATGTGCGTGCTGAGCATGACGTAGCGTCCCGTGTCATGCACGTACCTGCCGAGCGTCCCAGAGCCCGGGAAGTAGCGCCACGTGTCCAGATGCATGTGGAACTGGAGCAACTCCTCAAGCGTCGCTACGTCTTTCTCGCGACAGACGTAGACGGTGCCGCCAGCCAGGTGCGGGTCCGAGTCCTCGGTTTCGATGGCGTACACGAGCTGGCGAACCAGCCGTTCGCGGCAGTCATAGATGATGTCGCTCCGATCGAACCGCTCGCGGTTGCCTAGGGCGTTCGGGATCGGAAGGGTCTTCTGCGCCTCGCTACTCACTCTTGCCTCCTATAGCTCCACGATCCCGTCGCTGGGCTCGCGTGCGTCTTCGGGGCTGGCGCGCTTGGCTAGCGTCCTGTGCGCCTCCTCCAACAGCACGCTGGACCGCGCTACGATCTCGCGCGCTTCGTCCAGGTCCACGCCCAGCGGGTTGTACTCGGCCAACTCGAAGTAGTCGCAAGCGAACACGCAAGCCTCGGTCAGCTCCATCAGCTCCGAGCCGGCCTGGAGCCGGGTGCAGTAGCGCCGGAGCTGGCGGCCTCCGCCGAGGTCCTGGCTGCTCGTGAGCACGGCGCAGTAGTTGAGGCAGGCCTGGCAGATCAGGTTCTCGAGCGTCGGAGGCAGCGACTCGTCCTCGAGCACCTCGTGGGGGACGTCGGGCATGGGCAGGCCATCGGGGGCCATAACGAACGCCGGGACGCTCAGACCAGCCTCGTCGCGGGCCTCCTCAAACTCATCGCGCTCGTCTGCTGCGGGGGGGTGCGAGATATCGGGCATGACAGGAGAGTAACGCGGCCGACGGTCTTTGTCAACCGCCGGTCACTAACGATCGGCCCCCGGCATCCTGGAGGGCGTAGCAGAGGGGAGCGCACACGGGAGCAATAAGGGACCACTGGTCACCTATTTCCGGGTCCCCAGTGACCCATGGATCATATTCTGCCCATTAGGGGGGCGCAGTGGGCAGAATAACGTCCATCCGGCCACGAATCGGGCCATCATGGCCTGATTCGGCAGCTCTGAGGGGCGTCAGGAGGCTATCCGGCCACGAATCGGGCCATCCAGTGGCAGTATCCGGCACCCTCCGGCAGCTCCCGGCAGTGACATCGCTCGGTGACATCGGCTGGAGTGTCACCGCTCGCCGACATCGCGCGCCCGGAGCCCTACGCCCGCCAGCACGCGCCACGCGCTATAGAGGTATACGACACGACACACAGCGCAGGGAGCGGGTGTGAACACAATTTGACACGCTGTGTGTCAACGGGAGTACACAGGGCGCAGGGGGTGGCAGGAGTAAGTGCCTAGTATCACACAGCGCAGGAAGTGGCACGCAGAGTGCATCACCCTAGGGCAACACGGAGGGACACCATGAAGCCCTATCGAATCGAAAACACGACCAGCGGCCAGGACCTCGGCGTCTACGAGGGCGAGACCGAGGACGACGCCCTCGACGCCATGGCGAAGGCGGCAGGCTACCGGGACTACTACCACAGCGTCATCACCGACTTGGGCCCCGCCCAGTGCTTGAGCAACGCCGACATCATGGCCATCGACGAGTACCGCGACGACCTCGTCATCACGGAGGTGCACCGCCTCGCCATCGAGTCCACGAGCGGCTACTGGTGGACCGGTGCAGGGTGGGGCGTCAAGGAGGCGCGCGAAGTCTACAACGGCGTCAACGAACTGCCCGAGACGCTCGAGACCGTCCGCCCCGACGGCCACATGGAGCCGGCCGACCTCGACGTCCACGACTCCGGATGCGCCGCCGACGACATCGGGCCGGATGCCCGGTACTACGAGGACGGCAACGACGACGCCATCGCGTCCGCGAGGGTCGTCCCGTAGGCGGTGCGAAACGGGGCCCAGCGCCCCGTCTGCAGGTACACCGGCTAGTCCTGCACTGATGAGCAACGCCGGCTGAGGGAGAGACGACATGACCGACAAGACCACCGTCACGCCGATCGCGACCGAGTCCGACGACGCGCTGTACTGCCACTACCAGGGGCAGACCGAGCGCCAGCCCGCGCTCCTGTGCCTCGACCTCGAGACGGGAGAGCTGAGCGCGCACTACTCCTCGATCATTGGTAGCGGCCAGTCGATGCGAGCCTTCTACGGCCGCGACATCGAGTGGGAGATCCCGCCGCTGCGCATGGCCCCGCTCGCCGACCTGATGCGCAAGGTCACGCCCGCCTGCCAGGCCATCCTGGACAGCGCCACGGTCGACTGGGACGGGAGCAATCGCGTGGGACGCCTGAGCTACGTCGCACGCGAGGCCGCCGAGGACGTCTACGGCACGGTCGAGGGCCTGCAGCCCGAGCCCTACGAGGTCTACGAGCCCTGGGCTGCCTGCGACTACTACGAGCCCGTCTCGGACGTGCTCGCCGAGCTGGGCCTCACGGCCTACAGCACAGACGCCGAGATCGAGTCCGAGGCCAAGCGCGCGGTCGAGGACGCCGAGGTCGTGCTGGACCAGGACGACGTCGAGAGCTACCTGAGGCAGCTCCGCGACGACGAGCGCTACGAGCTGGACGTCACGGCCGAGGGCGAGGAGCTGGAGGGGGCGCGTGAGGATGCCATCAACCACTTCGACTTCGCGCAGGCCATGCTGATCGATCGCGCCATCGACGGCGACGAGGAGGCGCTCGAGAGCGTGATGTGCCAGCTCTGCCGCTACGCGATCCTGGACGCTCAGGACATGGTCACCGAGATCGTGCTGCTGCATTGCGACACGGACGACAGCGCCCTGCGCGCCCTGTACCCCGACACCACGCCCGACCGGATCGTCGCCCTGCCCTTCGGCGATGTCGGCGACCGCGTGAGCGTGGACGTGGACGGCGTGGCTACAGTGGTGGACGACGAGGACTAGGCCCAACCGCCCATGGCCGCCGCAGGTGTCCTCTCGACTGCGGCGGTAGAGCTGGTGCTTCAGCTCCAGGCGCAAATCCTGGCATGGGCATAGTAGAGGAGGACTAAAGCGATGGACCAGAGGAAGATCAAGTTCAGGAGCATCGCCGAGCTGGCCGAGGCCCTCGGCATGAGCACCGCGTCCGTGCGCGGCTGGATTAGGAGCGAGAAGATCAAGAGCGTGCGCTTCGGCCGGCGCGTCCTGATCCCCGTCGAGGAGTACGAGCGCGTGCTGCGGGAGGGGGTGTGAGGGACGGCTCGGGTGTTTGGCACGCACCTGTTCCTCGCGAAGATGCTCAATTCGCGCGTGCCTCTACGGCGGGGGAGACGCTCTCAACGATATTGGCTTGCTCGATGAGTCGTTGGCCGGCGTCGGTGGTTGTCACCATGACGGTGGGGGATATGGCGTTCTTGAGATCAGCGACCTCGACTTCCGGGTCGACTTCCCGGAGCGCGGCAGCGAGGTCGGCAAACGCTTCCAGAGCCGCCGCGGATGCTTTGCGTAGCTCCACTACCCGCTCGAGTCGGCTGTCCAGCCCGTCCATGGCTGGATAGGATCGGAGCAGGATAACGAGCTGTCTGCGACCCGACATATCACTAACATTATAAGCATTCCGCGCGGCGGGGCAAAAGCGGGCGACCAACGGTGGCCACGTGCGACCTGCCCTAGCCCGCCGGCCGCGACGACTCCGCCGTCACGTACGCGATGATGCCCAGCACGAGCGCCAGGGACCACAGGGCGGGGTGGCCGTAGTGCCCCCAGGTCATGTAGACGAACACGCCAGTCGCGCCTATGGCTGCCAGGAACGCGCCTGCGATGGCCTGGAGTGCATGCCACACGCTAGCTGGCCTCGTCCTGCTCGGCGAGCATCACGAGCGACTGGAGCGTCAGGATCGCGTCGTAAGTGCGCGCCCGAGCGACCTGGTTGTAGCGCCCGATGAGGCGGTTGGCGACGACCACGACGGCTGCGACGAGGTCAGCGATCTCTTCGCGCTCCGCTAGCTCGACCACGCGGTCGTTGAAATCGACGTCGCCCCGGTAGTGGCGCCGCAGCGCTAGGAGCCACTCCTCTGATAGCTGACCCAGTCTCATTCGTCCTCCAGTGTGCGCCGCACGGCATCGCAGAAGAGAGCCACGCCCGAGAGCGATAAGACCCACCACAGGGGCGAGAGCAGCTCTGCCCAGGCTGCTACCTGCTGGACCATGAGGCCTACGCAGCCGAGATACAGGAGCACGCCGGCAGCGATGCCCTGGGTGAGTGGCCTACGGCTCATAGAGCGTGTAGCCCTTCTCGAGCACGTGCTCGATACCGTGCTGCGCCATCACGACGATCGACGCCCACTCGGGCTCGAAGTCCTGCTCTACCCGCGCTTCCTTGACAGCTACGCATCGCGCCCATGAGGCTTCGCTGAACTCCTCTTCCTCCCAGCACACTATCAAGACGTCCGGGTACTGAGCGTCGCTGTACTCGGGCTCGTAGCCGTACGCGATGCGCCTGTCTGGCCCCACGATCTCGCGGACCATGGCGCACAGCCGGTCGATCACGTCCTGGGGGACGCGGCGCTTGTCGGTGAGGTCGAGGTCGCGGAAGAGCAGCGCCACGTAGCGCACGGCCTGACCGAAACTACAGTCACAGCACACGCCCTTGCGAATGTGCAGATCGGGGTGCGTCGCCTGGTCAGGCACGTACCACACGCGCAGGCACTTGGGGCACACGGCTACTTGGACTTGCATGTCTTCGCCTCCCAGCGGATGCAGCCGAAGCGCTCGCTGCACATGAACTCCATCTCGCTGTCCTCGTACGGCCAGAGCGACGCACAGCCAGTGGCCGGCGGCATCGGGTCCTTGCCAATCAGCGCGCACCAGCCCTCGGGTACGGGCTCCTCGACGCTCATGTCGCCCGAGGCGTGGTTGTGCGCCCGCTGCCAGTGGCAGCAGGTGGCGCAGCTCATGTGTCCGGGCTGCATGAGGTCCGTCAGCACTCGCTCAAGCTCCGCGGTGCCCTCGTCGTGCTTCTGCCTGCTCAGGAAGCGCAAGTCATCCTGCAGGCGCTCGTACCCGTCCTTCAGCGCCGCGATCTCGCGCAGGGCGCACTCGTACTTCTGCTCGAGCGTAGACACGCCCGCCTCTCGCTCTTGCGCTAGGCGCAGCAGCTCGTCGAGGTAGCCCCACTCGCGGGAGCCATCCGACGCGACGCCCGTCCACTCGGGGCAGAAGCCCACGTCGGTAGGGTAGGCGTACTCCACGTCCTTCGAGCAGCACAGCGCATTGGTGGGGTCGGCGTAAATGCACGTCTTACAGCACATCGAGCTGTCTTCCGCCAACAACTCAGCGATCTCGTCGCAACTCAAGTACCTATTGCTCATCGCTCATCTCCTTCCACTTCACGAGCACGCTCTTGCCCTGGCGCAGGGGACAGTAGTTCGGGCGTCGGTCGCACCTGTGCCCCGCGCGGTGCGGGTGCCGACACCACCCACCGTAGGACATCAGAGGGCAGAACGGCGCGCCCGCGGTCAGGGTCGCGAAGTTCTCCGGAGCCTCGCGCCGCTTCTGCATCTCCAAGATCGCGGCCGCGAGGTACACCACGCCGTCCAGCGCCTCGTCTAGTGCCTCGGCCTCCCAGTCACGCCCATCACACACGTCGAGGTCGCCGTAGTCCACGTGGCCCTTCTCGAGCCGCTTGCGTACCAGTTCGAGGACCTCGTGCTCGTCGCCGTCCATGCGCCGGCTGGTCGCACGCTCCAGGTCCTCACGCGTGATTGTCACCACCTCTCGCCTATCGCTCATCGTCCTCGTTCTCCTGGCGCAGGCCGAGCAGTCTCCGCGCCTCGCTGTAGGGGATCGTGACCTGGTCGGGATCTGCGAGCCGGGCCTGCGCCTCCGCGACGTCTAGTGCGTCCTCCTCCGCCTCGTCCAGCGCCGTCCGCAGGCCTCGGGCTTCGGCCTGCCAGTGGTCACGGTCGGCCTCCGCCGACCTACGGTGCTCGCAAGGACAGGCGCCACTCATGCGCTCCACCTCGGCCCGCAGCCGCTTCGCCTCGGTCTTGAGCGCCTCCCGCTCGGCCGCCCACGCAGCGGCCTCAACGTCTCGGAGGGAGAGCTGTTTGGCCACCTCCCGCTGCAGCTCCATCACGCAGGAAACGATCTGGACTGTCAGCATGTCGTCCAGCGCGTCCACCATTTCATTGGTGAGAGCTAGGTCATGCGGGCGCGTTTTCTTCAGCGTGATCAGGGCCCTCCGCACCCGCTCGTCCCCCTCGGCCTCGGGCCAGTCGATGGAGGGGCGCGGGCAGCCGTCCTGCTGGCAGGGGTGCCACGGTGCGCCCTCTGTGACACGCGGACACAGGCCACGTTCGCTACGAAACTCGCACTCACGCGGTTTCATCGTCCTCTCCTTTGGCAATCGTGCGCAGCAGATCCTGCAGCCGTCGCCACTCCAGCAGCCGCCGGCGCACCACGACCCTGTCGCGCAGCTCGAGGCCCCGGAGGCACGAGCATCCGCCATTGGTGCCGACGGGGTTGTCCCTGAGCACACAGTGGATGTCGCTGCAGCCGTAGTCAGCCTTCATCGTCTCTTCTCCTTCGTCCCAGCCACACTTTCGCGACCCACACGCCCGTGCTCACAAGCGCGTAGAGCGCCATCGCAGCGCCTAGGTACTGAGCGCCAGCGACTAGCAGGTCAGCGATTGCTTCGGGGCTCATGGTCTCTCCGCTTGGGATAATAGCACACCCTCAGGGCTTTTCCCACCAAATCTTGATCACGGGGATCGCGCTGCCCGGGACATGCGAGGCAGTCTTGAGGCGGGCGCCGGGGCGGATCGCCACGACGATCCCCTGCTCTTGGCGCTCGACGCGGATGCAGCGTCCGTCGGCGCGATAGAAGCGGTACGGACGGCAGAGGGCATCTGATGCTATGTACAAGCAGCGTCTTGAGTCTACGTATAGCGAGCCTTCCTCGGCGAACATTGTCGCGCCTATGGCAAGCTCGCCGACTTTCACAAACCGATGTATGTTGCGCTCTGGTACACGAGCGGTTTGGCCTCCTACAAGCGTGCGGTGCGGGCCGGACATCACGATCCCCCCGCGAGTTCTCGGTACAACGCCTCCCAGCCGCAGTCGCACGTCGGGGGAGGGCCGCTGAGCACGGTCATGGTGCTGTCGGGTGCGCGTAGGCAACGTCGCTCGTGCCCCCCGTACTTCAACAGCGCAGCGCGCAGCCGCTCGATCTCGCAGTCCTTGCACACGCGGCCATCGACTACGAGCACGCCATGAGCGCAGGTGTGCTCGCCCTCCCAGGCCGCTTGCTCCTCGCGGAGGCAACCGTAGCACCGCGTCCGCATCGATGGGGCTCCGTACGGGATGTCGCTGTCGTGCCCGCACTCGAGAGTGACGCGCTGGCGCTCTGGACGCCTTCGTCCGTACCAGCCCTTGGGCTTGTGCCGCTCCACGATCTTGCGTAGCGGCGCTTTGGTCGGTCTATCGCTCATCTTGGTTCCTCCGGTACTTCTCCAAGCCGACGCGCCGTGCTTCGAAGGGCGAGATGTAGTCCAGCGCTACGGCCAGTGCATCGTGCAGCTTGCGCTCGCGCTCCTCCCACCAGTACCACGGGGGCTGATCGCCACAGGCCGGCTCGTCGTTGAACGTCTTGCGGAACGACAGGTCGAAGTAGGGGTCGCCGTGGATGTAGGGGTCAACCGTGCGGTATTTGCACCCCCGCATGTCAACCCACGCGAGGTACTGGGCGCGGCAGCTTGGGCACTCGGCGTCGGCCACGAGCATCCCGGCGTACTCGTCGAAGAACCGACCTGCATCCCGCTGGGTGATCAGTCGAGGCTTCTCGACCAGCTTGGGCTCGTCCCCGCAGAAGTAGCACTCGGTACTGCACAGGTTGCGTCTCATGCTTGATCCTCCAGTGACGCGACACGCGCCTCGAGTTCGGCGACGCGCTCGTCCAAGGGCTTGCTCAGATGCGCTATGCAGACGGGGCACATGGGCACGTCACGCACGTACGCAACCGCCTGTCGCAGGGGCTTGGCTGCGCCATTCCCCCATCGGTCGTAGTGTCCAGGTGCCTCGCAACTCACCGGGCGCACATCGAGGTTGGAGCGCTTCCCGTGCGGGTTCGTGACCCGGGAGTTGGCCCGCGCGGCCTTGCGATCGGCGGCGATCACACGTGATGATTGCCCCTTGGCGTTCGTCACGAGCCAGATCATCTCGGTACCCTCCTCTCGTATCGCGCCAGGTGCTCCTCGAGCAGCGCGATTTCGTCCCCGAAGTCCTGGTAGCACGTAGCGGCGAGCGAGCCGATGTCGGGCGACTCGTGCTCGCGCAGGGCGCCTAGCACCTTGCGCAACACCTGGACCGTCTCGCCCCAGTCACGCGCTAGGTCGCCGACCTCGTCATGCTTGCGCACGAACGCCCACAGCTCGCGCTCCTCGGCCAGGAGGCTTGCGATGCGCCGCTTGATCTTGCGCTGGCGCTCGGCCTCCACGTTCACCGGCACCTCGGCCTCGCCGTCGCTCCGGATGGTCGCTGGGATTGAGCCGATGACCTTGTGCTTTGGTGCGGGGACGGGGTAGATGTCGTCGGTCATCGCTCCCTCCCCATCCACGCCAGCAGCGTGACGTACGCCCCGGTTGACACTCCTCCCGCCAGGTAGGACCTGATGCAGAACGTGTCGATGTATGCCATGCTCCCGATCGTGACAATCAGGGGCACCAGTACCATAGCGACGCCAAGCCACATCCCCCGGCTCATCGCTCGTCCTCCCATGGCAAGGGCTTCGGCTCCGGACGCGCTCTCACGCCGTAGAGCAAGGGCGCACCTCTGGGCCATCCGATCAGTGCCCAGCCTGTGTCGAACAGGACCACAGCGACGGCCATCAATGCGACGGCCACCGGGACGCCATCCACCCAGAACGCGATCGCTATGCCTACGCCCATGAGCGCGTGCACCCAGGCGCACATGGCCGGCGCCCAACACGGGTGCTCGCCGCCCCTGCCGTAGACGCGAGCGATCATCGAGGGCCACAGGGACACCAGCGCCCACAGGTAGTACAGCCACGTCCCCTTGACGAAGCGGAACGGCTCGCGGGCTGGGGGCTCGGGCGGCGCGCTGCCTCGGTAGGGACTCATCCCGCATCCTCCTCGGGCGTGTCGCCCAGCACTTGGCGGATCTTCCGCCGGTACGCGTTGATCGCCTCCTCGGGATCGCGCAGGGGCAGGTTGGCGATCTGGAGCGCAGTGGCCGGGGGTAGCTCGTCCAGGGCTAGCAGCGCGAGCGCACCAGCGACGGCGAACATCTGGCGTGTCAGCGCGATCTCCTCGAGTAGCTCGGGGACGGCCTCGCGCGACATGGCGATGAACTCGCGGTCGGCAGGAGCGCAGCCCACAGCCGCGACCGTTGAGCCGTCGGCGTAAGCCGTGATGTACTTCGACTGCGCGTCCCACTCCCATGGCCCAGGCGTCGCGCGCTTGCACAGCTCCCACAGCACCTTCTTCTCGTCACCGGTCATCGCGCCCCTCCTCGATCGCGTCCTCCTCGATGTTCAGGCTAGCGCGCCACTCGCGATCGACCTCGCGCCGCTTGAGTGCGCGTTGGGCTGCCACGTCCACTGCTTCCTTGCGCGTGCTCCCGCGACCGACCGCGACCTCGTACCCGCACACCCACGCGACTGCTCGGTACCGAGTTGTGTCGATGGCCGACACGGGGGCGCCGTCGAACATCCACGGGTCGCATTGGAGCCGCTCGCGGTACGACTCGATCAGCAGGTTGCTGATGGTCGTGGTCTGGAGCTGGTCCCGCGTGATTGTCTTGTTCATGCTGTCCCTCCTCTATGGTCTACGCCTCGGGGCGCGTGCCTATTCCTCAGACGGCCCCTTGGGCAGATCCCGCAGCCCCTCCTCGCGCATGATGTGCAGCTCGGCCTCGACCATTGCGATCGCGCTGGTGCGGTCCTGCATCAGATTGCTCTCGGCGTGGACGACGTCTGAGATGCGTAGCGCCGCACGCCACCCGCTCGACATGCCCACGCCCAGGCCTGCCTCGTACCACGACGCGATCGTCGCTCCGGGCTCGGCCTCGAACTCCCGGTACTCGCTCCACTGCGTGTTACTGCCCATTGATCTTCCTCCTTATATATACGGTAACGCTTGACAGCGGCTTCAGCGGGGTTATGTTGTTCGAGCCTCTCATCTTCCCCTCATCGGACTGCCCCTGCCCTAGACCGGACTGGACTGGGGCCCCTACTACGTAGGGGGCCCTATCAGTCCGGACTGGTCGGGGTACGGGCGTTATCAGTCCGGACTACCAGTCCGTCGGACCGGTCCGACCCAGCTTTCGCATACTTACGCAAACAGTCCGGACTACCCTTCATGTGAGTTATCTCCCTCGAAGGAGTTATGTCCCACGAAGCGCCAGCCCTGTTTGTCCTCCCCCCGGACTACCAGTCCGACCACCTCCATGGCGGTCAGTACGCGCCGGATCTTCTCCTGGCCGACGCTCATGACTGCGCGGAGGTTGCTCTGCGAGTAACACCCGGGGTTGTCCTTCCACCACCCAGCGAGGCGCTCCTGCAGCTCCTCATCGCTCTCGCGCTTGCGCTTCTCCTTCTCGATCTTGGGCTTGACCTCGTCGGCGTCGATCGCCTTGAGCGACGTCCCCTCGCCGAACTCGACTAGGGCGCCTTGCTCGCCCGGCGGGCCATCGCGCAGCGTCCACTTGATCAGCTTCTTGTTCGGGTCCTCGATGTCTGGCGCCACGTCCCACCAGCCGTCTGAGCCCGCTTCGATGGCCGTCGAGCCGCGCATCATGTCCCCGGCCTTGCGGTAGTGGTGCACGAGCACGACGGCGCAGCGCTGTCGCTGAGCGAACTCGCGGAGCGTTGCCATGAACGGGGTCATCTGCACGCTGTCATTCTCGGACTCGACGCCGTAGGCAGCAGCGATGTGCGCGAGGGGATCGATTACGAAGAGGTCGCACGCGGAGTCCCGGGGCATGACCTCGAGCATCGTGCGGACGTCCTCCTGGTAGTACAGCCCGAGCATCTCGCCGCCCTCGGGGTTCTCTGCGGTCACGCCGTGGAGCTTCAGCCGCCTGCCCACGCGTCCGGCGCCGTCCTCAAGGTTCGCGTAGATCACTTTACCTTTAGGGACTGGCCTGCCCAGGAACGGCTGCCCGTAGGCCGTGCACACGGCAAGCTGCATCGTGATGATCGACTTCGCGCCCTTCTTCGCCGGCCCCGCAACGACGGTCAGCGCACCCTTGGCGAGCATGCCCTCGATCAGCCACTCGACGGGCGTGGCCGCCTGAACCATGCGCGGTAGGCTCTTGGCGCGTTGGGCTAGTCTTCGTTTTCGCTCTTCGGCCGAGAGCGCCCCATCTTCTCCCATGGATCTGTGATACCACGGTGCGGGGGCGCGGCGCAAGGGGAGTGATCCCGCTTTCGCGCTCGGGGTCGATTTCGCTTGACCCAGGCGATCGCGCTGTCGTAGGCTGAGTTTCGGGAGAGACACATGAGAGACACACCGCCCAAGGTGCCTACACTGTACTGTCCGTCGGTCGGACCCTATGACGATCCAGAGATGGAGATGTTGACCGACGAGGAGCACGCGGAGACGTTACGCGACCCGCGCCTGCACGACGACGTATTCATCCGGCTGGACGAGTTCCTCAGGGAGGCGATGCCAGGAAAGCGCTGCATCGGCTGCGCCGCCTGGTACGACGAGAGGAAGTTGCCGGGCGGCCTGTACGGGCGCTGCCGCGATCAGGATGCAGCCAGAGCTGGATGGAACCGCCACGTCGGTCGGCTCAGGGGCGAGACATCCTGCTGCCCCCAGTGGCGCGCCCGGGAAGGGCAAGACGCATGAGAGACGAGACCGACGCCGAGCTGCAAGAGCGCCTGGAGGCCCTGTGGGATCGCGCTGCTGAGGGGAACAGCACTCGGCGGCGTCACCATTCCCTCACAACCGCCACCGACGGCACCCTTCTAGACCCCGCGCGCTGGGCGCCAGAGCGGGGGACGTATCGGGCGCTCAGGATCGATCCGACGCGGTTCCTGAGCCAGCACATGAAGGCCTGCCACGAATGTGGTGAAGCCCCCGAAGTCCTCTATTCGTGGGACGAGACTCCGGTGGACTACAGACGACGAACGCTGCCCAAGACGCACGCCGTGGCCTACTGCACCTCCTGCGCCGAAGCCCTGGGGATCAAGGAGGAGTAGCATGCTAGCAGTCGAGTTCGGGGAGGAGCACGGCTCGTGCGAGGAGGCCATGGAGTGGCGCAGGTCGCTCGGGCCCAAAGCGACGCAAGCAGACGCGTGGCGGCTGTGCAAGCGCGGGGACTGGATGGGTTGGCAATTCGAGCGACTGTCGCACGAGTTGATCGTTGCGCATGGGCAGGTCCTGATTGGCGCGGCCCAAAGTGCGGTAGCGAGAGCGATCCGACGCGCACAGAAGATCATGCGGGGCGTGCGCGACCCGAGAGCTACTGTTTGGCGGCGCTGGGCGCGTGAGTGGCTGGACGGCAAGCACCAGATGCCCGATCCCCGGTGGGTTGCAGTTGCCCAGGGGCCTCGCGTTGGCGTCGGCTGGGCCACACGCGCAGCGGAGACATTGTGCCTAGCAACCCCGTGCCTAGCAACCCCAGAGGAAGCGAGCAGCTTCGCTCTGACCGCCATGGACCATGCCGAGGCTGCCGCGCCCATAGATAAGCTGGCGCACGAACGCCTGCTCCAAGCGCGAGAGATCCGGCGCGTGATCCCGGAGTGGCCGGGGGAGTAGAAGACCATGCTGAGTGTAGAGATCGTCCTCAGACTCGCGTACACCTTGTTGGCCATCGCAGGGCCGCTCATCGCCATGAACGCGATCGAGACCTACGATGGAGCGTCGTTCATCTGCGGGCTGCTGATAGGCGCGGCCGTCATGCTGCTAGCGTGGATCTCACACGTGGTCGGGCGGAGGGAGCTGGATCGGTGACCTGCCCCGGTTGGCATAAGCTACGTGCCTACCAAGAGCGCGCCGCGTTGGCGTTGGCCGATCCGCGGTGGGCAGGGCTCTGGTGGGCTGCGGGCCTTGGCAAGACAGCCACGACCCTCGCGGCGTGGTCTCAGGACGAGCGCGCGCCCGTGCTGATCGTGACGCGCGCGATCGGCCGCCACGTCTGGCCCAGGGACGCGGAGTGGATGCTCGAGCAGCCTGTGTCCGTCCTCTGGGGCGGCAAGCAGTACAGCAAAAAGGGCGTGCATCGTGATGGCACGTTCTCGAGCCTCGAGCGCGCGCTGGAAAACGCCTCGATGGTCGTCACGAACTATGAGGTCATCGGACGGCGCGCTCAAGAGCTGGCGCACGTGCCCTGGCAATGGCTCATCCTCGACGAGGCGCACGAGCTGAAGATGGGGCACAGGCCGCCCCGCAAGCTCCAGAGCGGCGGGTACAAGAAGCGCCGCTTCGAGCACGCTGTCGAGCTGGCGCGTCAGGTGCGCAGGCGTAGGGGGCGCGTGATCCAGCTCACGGCCACGCCGGTGCGCGATCGCGTCCGCGACCTCTGGGCCCAGATGCACATCGCCTCGCCGTCACGCTACCCCATGTGGACGCGCAAGAGCGACGAGCGCCTGGGGCGCCTCCAGTGGCTCGAGCGCTACTGTGCCGCCTACCGAAACGACTGGGGCGGCCTCTGCACCACGGGCTCGAGCAACCTGGGCGAGCTGGGGACGCGCTGTGGGCACCTCTTCATGGTCGCGTCCCGCGCGGACGTGGCGCACGAGCTGCCTGCCGTCCAGCGCGACGTACGCCTCGTGACCCCGGACTACAGCCAGTGCCGCTACATGGGCGGGGGCGTCGAGATGGCGATCTCGCGCGCTGCTGAGGCCAAGGAGCCCTTCGCGTGCGAGACGGCGCTCGAGTACCTCAACCAGGGCTGCAAGGTCGTGCTCGTGACCTCGCGCAAGAAGCTCGTGGCGCACCTCACGCTGGCCCTGGGCAAGGTAGTCGAGAAGGAGTGCCGCGAGGCAGTGCGCGACGGCGTGTGGCTGCGCAGCGTGACCGGGGACATCGACTCGAGGCCGCGCAGCGCGATCGCCGAGGAGTTCCAGCGCTACGAGGGCCCGGCCGCGCTCATCGCCACGGCGGACAGCGTCAGGACCTCGATGGACCTGCACCAGGCCGACGGGCTCGTGTGGTGCGCGCTCCCGTGGACACCCCACGACCTCGTGCAGATGGAGGGGCGCGTGGGACGACTAGGGGGCAAGCCCGTCACGATCCACTATCTGGTCGCCGAAGGGACTATCGACGAGCAGGTTCGGCGTTCACTACTCGACAAGCTCGCGGTGGTCGAGGACGTCGGGGCCGACACCGAGGGCGGAGGCGCCGGGCGCGCTGCCCTGGACGAGATGCGAGACGAGGAGACCGTGCTGGCCGAGCTGCGCGCTTGGCTAGGGGAGGACGACTGATGCCGGAGGACGATCGAATCAGCGGAGGCTATGTGTCGTGGAAGCGCCAAGGGCGCTGGAGCACGCGACACTACGTGGTGGGCGCAGACGCCGTGGACGTTTCGGCGCTTGGGGGCTACTTCACCCTTTGCGGGCGAGTGGTACCTAGCGACGCGGACGACTACATGGAGGGTCCGGCCCTGTCCAGGCACGTCGACCGCATCGCCCCTCACCTGGTGAACACGCTGCAGGGGCTGAGCGGGGGCAACTACTTGACCTGCCGACAGTGCTTGGCTCGGCTGGAGGAGTCATGAAACCGAGCGACCTCGAGAAGGCGCGCGTGCAGGTGGCCAAGGCCGTCATGATCGACTGCGCGAACCAGGGCCTTAGCCCGTGGCAGGCTGCTGATGATGCCTGGGCGTTTGCCGACGCCTTCGCGGATCGCGCTACGGGCTTCGACAAGCCCAAAGCGACCAAGACCATAGAGGAACTGGAGCAGGCCGTGATAGACGCGCTAGCAGCCAGGGACGAGCCCATCGCGACGCATACCTTGCGCAAGCGTTTGGGTGTGGGCATGCGGCGCCTGCGCTCTGTACTCGTGGACCTGCACACCACGGGCGCTGTAGCGCGTGGCCCGAACGGGCGCGGCTGGACGCTACCGAAAGGAGAGTCATGATGGGGCCGTACCGCGCGCCAGGCACCGTGAGCTGCGAGCGGCAGGCGTGCCGCGTGCTCGTCCTTCGCGCGCCCACGGGCGTAGCGGAGCTGCGTATGTGGTGCGCTGGGGGCCGATGGTACGTCGGCGCAGCCAGCGCTGCATCCAGAAGCGAGGCGATCAACGAGGCTCTGCGCGCAGCCGGGGCGCTGCCGAAAGGAGAGTAAGATGCCGAAGTTCAGGATCTACGGACTCTACTACGCGAGCAAGTTCATAGGCACCTTCGAGGCCGACGACGAGGGAGCTGCGGTCGAGAAGGCCTACAAGGAAGGCGACTGGTGGGCGGGCCTGTGCTACCACTGCTCGGGCGAGATCGACATCGGGGACTGCTGCGACGTCGAGATCGAAGAGGTCAAGGAGGCCGGGCCATGAACATCAAGGTCACGACGAGCACGATCGGCGACGGCAACCGCGCGCTAGTGGCTGCGCTGCGCAAGGGGGTGGATCTCCTGTGGGCTACGGCTGGTGACCTAGCCTGGGCGGCGTGGGTCATCAGGCTGCAGGACGAGCTGGCCGAGACGGTGGAGGCATATTGGGACGCGATCGCTGTGCCAGATCCAGGGTGCCACTGGTGCGAGGATAAAAGGCACGACATGTGCCCCAAGCACACATGCGAAAACCCAGGCCCAGACTTTTGCCCGTGGGCAGTCCACGAGCGCTGCTGCCTGCACGTCTGCGGGGAGGACGAAAGATGAAGACCAAGGACGAGATCAAGCTCGAGGTCGCCATGCGGCTGTACGTCGTCGGGATCGAGCGGGACTGGAGCGCCCCGGCCAAGCACGCGTGGCTGGCTGCAGCACGCTTCGTCGACGAGATGCCAGAGCCCGAGCCAGCGGAGTCCGAGCCCGAGGAGAGGCCCATGCCGGGGGGGCTTCGCACAGGCCAGCGCGTGCGCATCCTGGACGGGCGCCGGATCAGGCCCGAGGGCGCGTGCCACTTCTGGCCGTGGTCAGATAGAGACGAACTCATCGGCCAAGTCTTCGAGGTCGATGACGCGCATCCGGCTGGCTACCCTGCGGTGGGCCTCCTCGGCGAGGAGGACAACTGGTGGCCCGTGGCCTGGCTCGAGCCGGTCGAGAACGAGTCATGAGCGAGTTCAAGATCGGCGACAAGGTGTGCATCATCCAGGGGCGGGATGTGAAGCGCGGCGACGGCATATGCCCCTGGAACCCCTGGCGCGACAAGTTCGTGGGCGCGATCGCCACCGTGTGCGATGTGCTCGATGAAGGGCAAGGGCGCTACGTCGAGACCAAGAGCGAGCGCTTCGGTCCGGGGCGAGCCTACAGATGCGGCTGGGCCCCCGAGTGGCTCGAGCTAGTAGAGGAGGATCAAATGAGCGAGTATCAGGTGGGGGATCGGGTGGTAAACGATCGGTGGGCTGGGACGGTCCAAAAGGTAGCCCTCAGACCGGAGTCTAGGGGCAACGATACTTTGGTCGAGTGGGACTCTCGCCCAAACATACCGCAGCTTTCCTGCGAAACATGGAGCCGTAACCTCACCCCCGAGCCCTTCGGCGTGGGGGACTGGGTGCGGCACCCGCACGCACCGAAGGGCAAGCCAGGCAAGGTGCTCCGCGCTGAGCCTGCCGGCTGGGTCGTCGACTATCTCGACATCGGCGTCCAAGACGGCCAGATAGGCCTCCGCAAGGTCGCCCCAGGCAGCGCCGAGCCCACGCCACAATGGTACATGGACCATCACGACTATCGTGTCGGGGATCGCGTGTGGTGCAGCGGCGGCAAGGGCACCCTGGTTGGCCTACTCGACACCGACGGGTTTTTGCCCATCCTCCTGGACGAGAAGTGCGAGGGCGGCAGCGACGATCGGATCTTCAAGGCCAATCCCGGGAACCTCCACGAAGATCCCTTCGGCGTCGGGGACTGGGTGCGTGAGATCGGACACGCTCCAATTGGCCACTTCCGTGCTG